>Ga0209309_10000058_pt1 | contig 148640 bp, 143 predicted proteins | sample COGITO_mtgs_1204_2_FD_184807 | JGI IMG/M metagenome (GOLD analysis project Ga0209309, IMG submission 184807) | Pelagic marine microbial communities from North Sea - COGITO_mtgs_120412 (SPAdes) (version 2) | ecosystem: Environmental > Aquatic > Marine > Epipelagic ... | reverse complement strand
GGCACCCGCTAAAAAAGCTGCCGTCAAAAAGGCGCCCGCTAAAAAAGCTGCCGTCAAAAAGGCGCCCGCTAAAAAAGCTGCCGTCAAAAAGGCGCCCGCTAAAAAAGCTGCCGTCAAAAAGGCGCCCGCTAAAAAAGCTGCCGTCAAAAAGGCGCCCGCCAAAAAAGCTGCCGTCAAAAAGGCGCCCGCTAAAAAAGCTGCCGTCAACAAGGCACCCGCTAAAAAAGCTGCCGTCAACAAGGCACCCGCTAAAAAGCCAGTGGCCAAAAAAGCGGTGGCTAAAAAAGGCCTTGCCCGCAATGTGGCGCGAGCTGTCGGTGCCGTGCAGCGCTTTGACGACTTTACGCCCTATAAAGCTAGCCGTGGCGAGTCATATATGAACGATGAGCAACTAGAGCACTTCAAAAACCTGCTACTGACTTGGCGCTTTGAGCTCGTTGATGAGGTGAGTCGCACATTGAATCATATGCGCGACGAAGCAGCTAACTTTCCAGATCCTACCGATCGTGCTACTCAAGAAGAGGAGTTTAGTCTTGAATTAAGAACCCGCGATCGCGAACGCAAACTTATTAAGAAAATTGATAAGACGCTTGAACGCATTAAAGATGACGATTACGGTTTTTGCGATGCCTGTGGTATTGACATCGGTGTGCATCGATTAGAGGCTCGTCCCACAGCGACCGAATGCATTGATTGCAAAACCCTTGCAGAGATCAAAGAAAAGCAAGAACGGGGCTAAGCGCATCCCGACCGCCGAGTCCATAACCCCTTTGGCGCATGACATACCCTATGTTGGCCGCTTTGCCCCCTCACCCACCGGCCCGCTACACGCGGGCTCGTTGGTAGCTGCCCTAGCCAGTTACCTCGACGCAAAGGCCCACTCAGGACGCTGGCTAGTGCGTATTGATGACATTGACCCACCGCGAGAAATGGCAGGTGCCGGACATGACATCATCAACGTGCTGATCGCTCATTCCCTACATCCCGATCGCGTCGACCACCAGAGTCACCACGGACAGCGATACACCGAGGCGCTCGAGCAGCTTCAAGAGCGAGGGTTAGTATATGCCTGTAAGTGCACCCGCAATAATGTCGCCCCTGGCGGGGTGTGTATTAGTGATTGCGACTCCCGCGCTTACGGGAATGATGAGCAGGTAAGCCTTCGCATTCGAGTACCACGCGAGACCACCATTCACTTTGACGACCTCATACTCAGCCGCCAACGCTGCTTATTGGGACAGCAACAAGCGAATTTTATTTTGCGTCGTAAAGATGGCCTTTACGCCTACCAACTTGCCGCAGCGTGTGATGATGCGCGCGACATTAGTCACGTTATTCGTGGCGTCGACTTGCTGGAATCCACTCCCCAACAACTGTTTTTACAAGAAATTCTCGGCTTACCCTCGCCACAATATGGCCATCTACCCATCGTTTGCGGATCGGATGGCCAAAAACTCAGCAAGCAAACAGGCGCCACAGCCCTGTCTACTGAATCTCCCCTGGCTAATCTATGCGCAGCAGCGCATCATTTAGGCCTTCCCCAAGCGCCCTCCAGCATCAGCAGTCCAGCGGACTTCCTTCGGTGGAGCGTTACTCAATGGCATAGGGAGAGTGTGAAAAGGTAACACTTTTGTCATTTTGTTACTGTTGCTGTTACTGTACAGTGGTGCAAGCACGTACGTTTTTATGTGGAGCCCACATTCATGCCACACGTTCTATTGGTAGACGACGAACCCTCGCAACGACAATCACTTCGGAAGATTCTTGAATCCCAAGGCATCAAGGTCGCCGAAGCCGACAGTGTTAATGCAGTGAGCACCGGGGTTAACCTGCTCGACTTTAATCTCGTCATCACAGAACTGCGGCTACCCGATATACCGGGTAGTGAGTTGATTCAACTAGCCCACCCCATTCCCGTCATCGTGATGACTAACTACGCCAGTCTGCGCTCTGCAGTCGATGCCATGAAAAAGGGCGCTGTCGATTATCTCGCCAAGCCCTGCTCAGCAGTGGATCTACTGGCCGTTGTCCAAGAAGCGTTAACGACATATCCCTTGGTTGCTAGTCATCAGAACCCTCAGGCAGCAACGGACAAAAGCGGTGCGGCGCAAAGCAGCTATTTTGAAGGCACCTGTCCGTCGTTGAAACAACTTAACACCAATGTTAAAAAAGTCGCCCAAACTGACTCTACCGTGCTGATTTTAGGTGAGACGGGCACAGGAAAAGAGTTGACCGCCCGACAGGTGCACGAGGCCAGTCACCGGGCTAACCGCAGAATGGTGGCAGTGAACTGCGCCGCCATTCCCGATTCATTGATCGAATCGGAGCTGTTTGGCTACGAAAAAGGCGCTTTCACCGGCGCCAACACCAATCGTATTGGTCTTATCGAAGCGGCGGACGGCGGCACATTGTTCCTAGATGAAATTGGCGAACTGCCGCTAGCGGCGCAAGCGCGGCTGCTGCGCTTTATTCAGGAAGGAGAAATACGAAGGATAGGTGCTGTTACCAGCAAACGTGTTGACGTGCGCTTGATTTGTGCTACGCACAGGGATCTCTCAGCGCTGGCGCAAATCAATGAGTTTCGACAGGATTTATACTACCGTATTAACGTCTTACCCCTGAAAGTACCGCCCCTGAGAGAGCGGGGTAATGATATTCGCGCCATGGCTGAATGGTTTGCGGCCGCCGTGGCGCAGCGCCTCGATCGACCTAAGCGTCTTCTCAGTGACGATGCTCTTGATTCGCTATTGCGGTACCGTTGGCCAGGCAATGTGCGAGAGCTGGAACACGCGATTGAGCGGGGCGTCGTCATGGCCGACAGGGCGGAGATTGGCATCAATGATTTAGGCTTACCACAGCCCTTAGGACAGGGTTACGTGGCACCGGTAGCCGAGCTGCCACTAGCGGTCACTCCGTCCTTGGCCCAAGGACCGGCGCCGGCCACTGATGATGAGCTATCGCTTGAAGATTACTTCCAACGGTTTGTCCTAGAGCACCAAGATTCCATGTCAGAAACCGAGCTCGCCAAAAAATTGGGGATCAGCCGCAAGTGCCTATGGGAGCGTCGACAGCGACTCGACATGCCACGAAAAAAAATACTAAAGCAGCAGCACGGTTAACGCCCTGTCACTAAACGCCACCATAGGTAACGTCGCCAGTGGGGAAAGGTAACAAAAAGCATTTGTATGAGGGGCGAGTAGTTCAAACACTAGTGCTGAAAAATCATAAGTCTTTGATTATAAATATTTTTTATTTCGTGGCACAAAGAATGCATCAGTTTAACAAGAGCTGAAATAATAATAACTGGCCTAACAAAAATAATAAGCGTTACAACGGACCTGGGTGGGGAAGATTTCTTCCCCATGTTTCGTTATAGACTACGCTGAAACACTAAAGTTCCATTCAATTGACAATTACCCTCCCCACTGGCGTCGTAACTTAGTAGACTTCAGCTCTGCCATCATTCCAGAAAAAGGGCGTTTTTTTGAGGGTTATCACCGAAGACAGGCATGCCATTAACCAGGCAGCCATTAGCCGCGCTGCGCTCACTATTGTTCATCGCCTGCGGGAGGCTGGGTTCGACGCCTATCTCGTCGGGGGTGCGGTGCGTGATCTACTGATTAACGGTAAACCCAAAGATTTCGATATCGCGACCAGCGCTACGCCAGAGCAGACCAAAGCACTATTTAGAAGCGCGCGCATCATTGGTCGTCGCTTTCAAATTGTCCATGTTCGTCAAGGGCGAGAAATCATCGAGGTCACGACCTACCGAGGGCATCATACCAGTGATGATGCGAAGCCATCGACGAGCAAGCAATCCGATAAAGGTTTGCTATTGCGCGATAATGTCTATGGGTCTCTGGAAGATGATGCTAAACGCCGTGACCTCACCGTTAATGCCATGTATTACGATCCCGACAACGAGACAATACTCGATCAACAAAGCGGCCTAGAAGACATCGAAGCACGACTCATACGTATTATTGGCAATCCCGTCACTCGCTACCAAGAAGATCCTGTACGCATGCTGCGCGTCGTTCGCTTTTCAGCACGATTACAATTTGATATCGAATCTAACACGGCGGATGCCATCGCGACCTGTGCGCCATTACTGAACGAAATACCGTCGGCGCGGTTATTTGATGAGTTTCTTAAATTGTTTATGTCAGGGCATGCCCACAGCACGTTTTTACTGCTGTGTGACTATCATTTGTTAGCCTACCTTATCTCTGGGGCTGCTGAGTGCGTCGCAGAAGATGCGCCCAGTAAAACATTGGTCAAAGCGGCTATGGGTAATACCGATGCACGGGTTCGACAAAATCGGCCGGTCACGCCCGCATTTCTATTGGCGGCTATGCTCTGGCCTGCAGTGCGACATCGCAGCGACGCATTGCAGCAAGCTGGTGAGGCCCCCAATCAAGCGATCAATAGTGCGGGACAACAGGTCAGTGCAGAAACCTGCCTGCGCCTGGCAATTCCCAAACGATTTTCTATCCCCATGCGTGAAATCTGGGAAATGCAGCCTAAACTGGAGGCGCGAAAATCGAAACAAATATTGAACATCATGAGCCAACGACGCTTCAGGGCGGCTTACGATCTACTGTTGTTGCGAGAGCAAGCGGGCGCAACGCTTGATCACTGTGGTGACTTTTGGACAGAGCAGCAGCGACTACACCCTGATGTCGTCGGCTCCGCCCCTGATAAAGAGCAGTTCAAATCCCGTCGTAAGCCACGCCAACGGAATCGCCAGTGATGACTGCCTACATAGGCTTGGGCGCCAATATGGGTAATCCCCTAGATCAGCTACAACAGGCCATAGATGCCTGCTCTGCTCTACCTAGCACCGCCATTACTCAACTTTCTGGAGTGTACCAGTCGCCGCCAATGGGGCCTCAAGACCAACCTGATTTCTATAACGCCTGCGCGGCATTGGAGACACATCTGACGGCCCATCAGTTACTGACTGAGCTACAGGGAATTGAGCGCACTATGGGGCGCATTAAACGCAGGCATTGGGGCGAGCGATGTATCGACCTAGACCTCCTTCTCTATGGCGAATTGGTACATGACTGTGCCACATTAACGCTCCCTCATCCTGGCCTGAAGGATCGAGACTTTGTCCTAATGCCCCTTTTAGACCTCCTAGAGGGATCTGTATCCATTGGCGGTTTCGGGTCACTCGATACACTGATCGGTCAGTGCACTGCATCGACCTGCGTCAAGCTACCCCACCGACTACTGAGTCCGCTTAACGATTTAGGACAACGACATGTCTGACAATACACCTGCTACTCTTGAGTTAGATATGCGGGGCCGAAAACCTCCGGGCTATATTGCTATCGAAGGGCCTATCGGGGTGGGTAAAACCACTCTTGCACAACGGCTAGCTAGACAATTTAATTATGACGTGTTGCTTGAAGAAGCTGACGACAACCCCTTTCTTGAGCGCTTTTATCAAAATAAAGCGGAAGCAGCACTCGCAACACAGCTTTTCTTCCTTTTTCAGCGAGCGCAAAAAATTCAAGATTTGCGCCAAAAAGACATCTTTGAGCCTGTTCGAGTCTCTGACTTTCTTATTGAAAAGGATCCGCTATTCGCCCGGGTAAACCTCGATAGTGATGAATACACCCTCTACGATAAAGTGTACAAACAGCTCACCATTGATGCCCCAATACCCGATTTAGTGATCTATCTTCAGGCCTCACCCGATCGACTACTGGAGCGCATTGAGCGGCGAGGTATAGCCCGTGAGGGCCGCATTGATAAACACTATCTTGAGCAGCTCAATGAGGTTTACAGCGATTTTTTTCACTATTACGATGTTGCACCCCTGTTAATTGTTAACGCCAACGAAATAGATTTAGCACGAGGTGAGTCAGATTTTGTGCAGCTGGTGGACTATTTGCTGGACATACGCAGCGGTAGACACTATTTCAACCCCACCTTCTTCGGGTAAGCTGTCTGTCGTCAAGCGCAAACGTTACTTACATTCTCTCCAAGGACCACTCATGAGTAAGCGCGTAACCATCAGCACCCTAGACGCCATGAAAGCCGCTGGCGAAAAGTTCGTTATGATTACCGCCTATGATGCGACGTTCGCACGGCTGGTGAGTGAAGCCGGAGCGGAAACCATCTTGGTCGGTGATTCACTCGGCATGGTGTTGCAGGGACACGATACCACCATCCCGGTGACGCTAGAGGACATGGTCTATCACACCACGTGTGTGTGCAGAGCCCAACCGCACTCCCTTATCGTTGCTGATATGCCCTTTATGACTTACGAGACGACTGAGAGAGCACTCGCGTCGGGGGCGGCGCTTATGCAGGCGGGTGCGCAAATGATAAAACTCGAGGGCGGCGTATGGCTCAGCGACAGCATTCATCAATTGGTCGAACGAGGCATTCCCGTCTGCGCTCACTTAGGGCTAACACCGCAGAGCGTCAACGTGTTCGGTGGCTACCGAGTCCAAGGTAGAACCCCCAAAGAAGCCAAATCTATTCTCGCCGACGCGGTTGAGATTCAGGATGCGGGTGCGAGCATAGTACTGCTCGAGTGTGTTCCTGAAAATCTCGCTGCGGATATCAGTTCGAAGCTGGACATCCCCGTGATTGGTATTGGTGCGGGTGCGGGTACAGATGCACAGGTGCTGGTCCTCCACGATATGCTCGGCCTTACTGAAAAACCCCCGAAGTTCGTAGAAAACTTCATGGCCGAGCAGACATCAGTAAAAGATGCGCTAAAAGCCTTCGTTGAAGCCGTCAAATCAGGTAAATATCCTCGCGCAGAACACGCTTACCAGTAAATCTGAAGGCCGATTATGCAGGTCATTACCGACAACGAGCAGCTTTCAGTCCACACGCATCAATTGAAAGCATTGGGCGGTAACATCGCATTCGTCCCAACGATGGGTAATCTTCATGCCGGCCACTTAGCGCTGGTGAGGGCGGCCAAAAATCTGGCCACCACAGTCATTGTATCGATCTTTGTCAATCCAAAACAATTTGCTGCAAACGAAGATCTCAGTGCTTATCCGCGTACGTTGGAGGCCGATATGGAGCACTTACACCACCTCGGCGCGGATGTTGTATTCACCCCAAGCGAGCACGCTATTTACCCCGAGGGCGTTGAAACCCTCACGACTGTTTCCGTGCCCGGGCTTACCGACGTGCTTTGCGGTGCTAGCCGCCCGGGCCATTTTGATGGTGTGTCGACTGTTGTCTGCAAGCTATTGAACGTGGTCAGTCCCGACGTTGCGGTCTTTGGCGAAAAAGATTTACAGCAGTTACTACTTATTCAAAAAATGGTTCGCGATCTCGCCATGGCAATAGAAATTGTCGGTATTCCAACTGTGCGTGCTGATGATGGATTAGCCCTAAGCTCTCGCAATAGCTATTTAACCGCCGATGAACGCATCATCGCACCGGCCCTGTATGAAACTCTCCAACAACTGTCTGGCGCGATAAAAGCCGGTCGACGTGACTATAGCGCGCTATGTGACCATGCCAGAGAGCAGCTAAATAAGCAGCGTTTTCAAGTGGATTATCTTGAAATAAGGCGCTGCTCTGACCTTATGTCTGCAGATCACAATGACACCCAACTCGCACTCTTTGTCGCGGCCACACTGGGAAGCACCCGTCTCATTGACAATGTGCAGATAAACCTCAATCCCCAAGCAGCTCAATAAATACCAGAGAAGCCTCGCCAAAGTAAGCCGACCCGCCCGTCACTGCCACGACGCGTAAGCGGTCTGCTGGGGTGGGTGCTTGTTTGAAGGTATGAAACCATCGACGATGCTCACTGTCGACAGGGTTCGCCAGTAAAGGGGGTAAATCACCCTCCGACGACAATCCCAACAATAGCGATTCCAGCGGCAGCGCGGAGCTAATACTGACTCCTCGCGCGGGGTTCAACGTGACGGTCAGCGTAAAATCGCCATTACTCAGCTGACATGTCCCGCCAGCATAACGGCAACCAGAACGCTCTAGCAGGGGGTATGACTCGCCCAAGCGGGCTACCTGAGAGACTTTGTCGGTCGTACCGACCAGCAGTTCAACCCCATACCATGCCAGCACCGCCAATACCGGGGCTACAAGTAACGCCAGCACCACATGCCTATTGCTGAGTAGTGAAGTGATCGTGCTCACAAGCTCGCTATTGCTTCCCCATTACCATCACCATTTTGTCTGCGTGATTCACGTTAAGGGTGGATGACCGCCACATCTGACCCCATGGGTATACGTATATCCTCCACCAGAGCCTGAATGCGTTCGGGTGGCGCTGACGTCAGCTGACTCACCAGTAACGCAACCGAGAAGTTCACAATGGCACCAAACACACCGAAAGCATTGGGTTCAATGCCAAAAAACCAATGTGGCGCCAAATGCTCCAAGTAAGTCCAATCAGCAACAAACATAATCCCTTTGTGCTGGAAGACATAGAATAAGGTCACACCAATGCCCGATAACATACCGGCAATAGCCCCTTCTCGAGTCACTGTTTTAGAGAAGATGCCCATCATGAGTGCAGGAAAAATAGACGAGGCCGCCAAGCCAAAGGCCAATGCGACTGTACCCGCAGCAAACCCCGGGGGGTGTAATCCCAGGTAACCCGCCCCAGCAATAGCCGCTGCCATGGCACAGCGAGAGGCATTGAGCTCAGCTTTCTCCGAGATATTAGGCATGAAAGTACCCTTTAATAAGTCATGAGAGATAGCTGAGGAAATGGCGAGCAATAAACCGGCTGCCGTAGACAGCGCCGCTGCAAGGCCACCCGCCGCTACCAAGGCAATGACCCAATTCGGTAACTGAGCAATCTCGGGGTTTGCTAGCACCAAAATATCCCTATCAAGCTTTACTAATTCATTCGTTTCAGCATCTGCACTGTATTGAATCCGACCATCGCCATTTTTATCTTCAATCACCAACAGACCTGTATTTTCCCAATTGCGAAACCAATCAGGGCGCTCATCTATTTTCAAGTATTCTCCGGGTGATGGCTCAATGGTTTGCATGATATTTAAGCGTGCCATAGCCGCGACGGCCGGAGCGGTGGTATAGAGAATGGCAATAAAGACTAAAGCCCATCCCGCAGAACTTCGGGCATCTTTTACTGTAGGCACCGTAAAGAAACGGATAATCACATGCGGAAGCCCCGCCGTGCCAATCATCAGGGACGCCGTGTAGGCAAACATATTCAACGAGCTGATCCGGGTCTGGGTGGTGTATTGGGAAAAGCCCAACATTTGTACGGTCTGATCGAGTTTATCGAGCAGGTAGGTATCGGTGCCGACCAGCGTACTGCCCAGCCCCAACTGCGGAATAGGGTTCCCCGTCAACTGCAGGCTAATAAATATCGCAGGAATGGTGTACGCCAGAATCAACACGCAATACTGTGCTATTTGAGTGTAGGTAATTCCCTTCATGCCACCTAGCACCGCGTAGAAAAATACAATGACCATACCGGTATACAAACCGGTGGCGTAATCGGTCTCCAGAAATCGAGAAAAGGCAACGCCAATCCCCTTCATTTGACCAATAACATAGGTCACCGAACAGATAATTAAACACAGCACCGCAACAATACGGGCGGTGTCAGAGTAGAACCGATCGCCGATAAATTCGGGAACGGTGAACTTGCCATATTTTCGCAAGTACGGTGCCACCAACATCGCGAGAATGACATAACCTCCCGTCCAACCCATCAAGAACACCGAGCCGCCGTAGCCCATGAATGCGATCAGCCCCGCCATGCCAATAAACGAGGCCGCCGACATCCAATCTGCTGCAGTGGCCATGCCATTGGCAATAGGGTGAATGCCTCCACCCGCCACATAGAATTCTTTGGTTGAGCCAGCTCGGGCCCATATGGCAATGCCCAAGTAGACGGCAAAGGTAAAGCCGACAACGAGGTAGGTAGTCGTCGTAAGATCCATCAGTTGCGCTCCTCGACATCGAACGCCTGATCTAACTTGTGCATGGCGCGAGCGTAATAAAAAATGAGCGCAATAAACGTGTAAATCGAACCCTGCTGGGCAAACCAAAACCCCAGCTTGTAGCCACCCACCTGTATGTGATTGAGCACGTCAACCAACAGCACACCGCCACCAAAGCTGACGATGAACCAGACGGAGGCAAGCTTAAGCATGAGCAGTTTATTTCTTCGCCAATACTCCTTGGCGCGGCTTTCTGACAAATGAGACATTATTCTCCTCCAATGGACATTGCCTTGGTCACAGCAGCTATCATAGTCTGACCCTAAGGGTCAGTGCCAATAGACACTCGGCAAATTTGACCACTGTGTGGCCGGCCTCATGAAATGAACTCGACCCAATGAGTGCCCCAAGAACTGAAACTTGACCTAGGTGGGTTTTCTAGGCTGTCCCAGTGCTAACTGATAAACTCTAGTCAATCGAAATGTGGAGAGTATCGATGTCCGACGATGGCAGCTACCCGGTTCCTAAGGCATTTTTTGGGGCACATGTTACCCCTGAAAAATATACCGCTATGTACCGGCAATCCTTGGATGACCCTGAAAATTTTTGGTCTGAGCAAGCTCGTGAGTTCCTGACCTGGGACCACGAGTGGTCGAAAATCGCTGATAACGATATCCGTCAGGGCAGGGCTCACTGGTTTATTGGTGGCAAGCTCAACGTGTCTGTGAACTGTATAGATCGCCACCTCCCAAGTCGCGCTGAACAAACGGCGCTCATTTGGGAGGGGGACGATCCTAGTCAAAGCGCGCATATAAGCTTCGCAGAGCTAAAAGATAAGGTCTGTCGTTTGGCTAATGTTATGCGCGACCGGGGTGTCCAAAAGGGTGATCGAGTGTGTATTTATTTGCCAATGATCCCCGAGGCCGCGTATGCCATGCTCGCCTGTGCGCGAATTGGTGCGGTGCACTCGGTGGTGTTTGGCGGATTCTCTCCCGAAGCGCTCCAGAACCGTATTAATGATGCCTCCTGTCGCCTAGTCATCACCGCTGACGAAGGCATCCGCGGCGGTAAAAAAATACCGCTAAAAGCCAATGTGGATACCGCCTTAGCGAGCTGCCCATCCGTTGACTCGGTCATTGTCGTCAAACACAGCAACGGCCCAGTTGCCTGGTCAGACGGTCGCGATATCTGCTACCACAGCGCCACAACCATGGCAGCCAGTGACTGTGAGCCAGAAAGCATGGATGCAGAGGATCCGCTTTTCATCTTGTATACCTCAGGCTCTACCGGCAGCCCAAAAGGGGTCCTTCATACCACTGGAGGCTATCTTTTGCAGGCTGCGATGACCTTCAAATATGTCTTCGATTATCAGGACGGTGAGATTTGGTGGTGCACCGCAGATGTGGGCTGGGTCACTGGCCACACCTACATCGTTTATGGACCGCTTGCGAACGGCGCCACATCACTGATGTTTGAGGGGGTACCGACTTATCCCGATGCGGGTCGTTTTTGGGACGTTGTCGATAAACATCAGGTTAATCTGTTCTTCACTGCACCAACAGCCATTCGAGCACTGCAAGCCATGGGTGATACGCCAGTCACCACGCGCTCCCGCGCCAGTTTAAGGGTCCTCGGGTCTGTTGGCGAGCCCATTAATCCCGAAGCGTGGGAGTGGTATCACGCCGTGGTCGGGGACGGGCGCTGTCCTATTGTCGACACCTGGTGGCAGACCGAGACTGGCGGCATCATGATTACCCCCCTGCCGGGTGTTCATCCGCTGAAGCCCGGCTATGCAGGTTTTCCATTCTTTGGTGTCGTCCCGGTATTACTCAATGAAAAAGGCGAGGAGCTTCAAGGCGCCACCGAGGGCTACCTGGCCATTAAGCAGTCTTGGCCGGGTCAGATACGGACGGTATATGGAGACCATCAGCGCATGCTCGATACCTACTTTAGCCCCTTTCCGGGTTACTACTTTACCGGCGATGGCGCGCTGCGAGATAGTGACGGTTATCTGCGCATTACCGGTCGAGTCGACGACGTCCTCAATGTGTCAGGACACCGCATGGGCACCGCCGAGATTGAAAGCGCGCTCGGCAGGCACGAGCTGATTGCCGAGGCGGCAGTCGTGGGCTTTCCTCACGATATTAAGGGGCAAGGGATTTACGCCTATGTCACCCCCATGGTGGGTACAGATCCCAGTGAAGAGCTCCGCCAACAACTCTCGGATCTGTGTGTGACAGAAATCGGCGCCATAGCCAAGCCCGACGTCATCCAGTGGGCTCCCGGGTTACCGAAGACTCGCTCGGGAAAAATCATGCGGCGCATTCTGCGCAAGATAGCCGAAAATGACCTGAGTCATCTGGGTGATACATCAACATTGGCAGATCCGTCGGTGGTCGACGATCTCATCGCCCACCGCAAACCCTGATAGGTCACACGTAGAAACAGGAGTCACCTAGGCCGTTACAGTGGCCGCTAATCAAGGTGATTTTTAGGTCAAAAAAAACCGCTGCCATCTCTGGCGGCGGTTTTTTTAGCAGCGCTAGACCCTTGCCTAACTCCGCGAGGGCGTCACCTTATTTTACTCGGCGCTGAGGTCTTCTACCTCTGCATCTCCAGCGTCTTCTGCGACTTCTTTCATTGACAGCTTAATACGCCCACGCTGATCAACGTCAAGTACTTTGACCTTCACCGTCTGGCCCTCTGAAAGATAATCGGAGACATTTTCGACGCGCTCTTCGGCAATCTGTGAAATATGAACCAACCCATCTTTGCCTGGCAAGATATTGATAAACGCACCGAAATCGACGATTCGAGCGACCGTGCCCTCATAAATAGCGCCCACTTCGGCTTCCGCGGTAATTGCCATAATCATATCGACTGCTTTGTCACGGGCATGCTGGTTTTGACCGAACACCTTAACCGTGCCATCGTCATTGATATCGACCGTAGCACCTGAATCTTCGGTAATTTGGCGAATAGTGGCGCCACCCTTACCAATAATGTCGCGAATCTTGTCTGAATCGACCTTCAGAGCAATCATGCTAGGTGCATTTTCAGAGGTGATTTCACGGGGTTTATCGAGCACGGCATTCATCTGGCCCAAAATGTGCAAACGCGCCTGCTGCGCCTGCTCGAGGGCAACCTCCATGATCTGCTCGTTAATACCCTCAATTTTGATATCCATCTGCAACGCCGTGATGCCCTCAGCGGTACCGGCTACCTTAAAGTCCATGTCACCGAGATGGTCTTCATCACCTAAGATATCGGTGAGCACCGCAAACTGGTTATTCTCCTTCACCAACCCCATGGCAATGCCTGCCACCGGTGCTTTCAGAGGGACACCCGCGGCCATGAGAGCTTGCGAACCCACACAGACGGATGCCATTGAGCTTGAGCCATTTGACTCAGTGATTTCTGAGACCAAGCGAATGGTGTAAGGGAACGCCTCTTCGCTGGGTAGTACCGCCGCAAGACCACGGCGTGCAAGACGTCCATGGCCAACCTCTCGACGACCTGTAGCGCCAATGCGACCCGCCTCGCCGACCGAGTATGGAGGGAAATTGTAATGCAACATAAAGGGATCACGTCGCTCACCCTCGAGGGCGTCAATAATCTGTGCATCGCGTGTCGAACCCAAGGTGACAGCGCCAATCGCTTGCGTTTCGCCCCGAGTAAATAGCGCAGAGCCATGTACCATGGGTAAAATATCAACTTCACACTCAATAGCACGGACAGTACGTGAATCGCGACCGTCAATCCGTGGCTCACCCGCTAAAATACGCTGGCGAACAATAGTTTTCTCCATCGATTTAAAGATATCTTTAATGTCATCGCTAGATGCGCTTCCTTCGGTGGCCAGCTTGTCGATGACGGCATCCCGGATCTGCCTCACCCGCTCATAGCGCACGGCCTTCTCGGTAATGCGATAAGCCTCACCGAGTGCTGATTTAGCTTCCGCTTCCACCGCTGCGAGAAGTTCTGCATCAAAGGGTGCTGCTTGCCATTCCCAGCGCGGCTTGCCCGCTTCGGCGACGAGTTCGTTAATCGCCTTAACAACTGCCTGCATCTCTTGATGGGCGAAAAGCACCGCACCGAGCATCTGATCTTCAGATAATTCTTTTGCCTGCGACTCGACCATAAGTACCGCGTCAGCGGTTCCCGCAACAATCATATCGAGTTCGCTGCCGGCCAGTTGTGCATAGCTTGGATTGAGGATGTAGCCTGTCTCCGCGTCAAACCCGACGCGTGCACCACCAATTGGACCGTTGAATGGACAGCCTGATAGCGCCAGCGCAGCTGACGTGCCAATCATGGCAGGGATATCAGGGTCGGTATCTTTACCGGCTGACATTACCGTACAAACCACCTGCACCTCGTTCATGAACCCAGCTGGGAACAAGGGGCGAATAGGTCGATCGATAAGACGTGAGGTCAGGGTTTCTTTCTCGCTTGGACGGCCTTCGCGCTTGAAAAAACCACCGGGGATTTTACCCACGGCGTAGGTTTTTTCGATGTAATGGACTGACAAAGGGAAAAAATCCTGTCCAGATCGCGCGCTACGTGCCGCAACAACCGTGCACAACACGCTGGTGTTACCCATACTGACGAGTACCGCACCGGAGGCTTGACGGGCAACACGGCCCGTTTCTAGGGTGATTTCTTGATCACCATACTGAAAAGTTTTTCTGACTACATTCACTGACTATCTCCAAAATATGAAACGACCGGCAGAGAGCCGGTCATTGGGCTGATGATTACCGACGTAGACCGAGGCGCTTGATGACACTGGCATAGCGCGCCGTATCTTTGCTCTTCAGGTAATCCAGCAGTTTACGACGCTGGTTGACCATACGAATCAGGCCACGACGAGAATGGTGGTCCTGAGTGTGATCTTTAAAATGTGACTGTAACTGCTCAATATTTGCGGTTAGTAGTGCAACCTGAACTTCAGGGGAACCGGTATCACTCTCTGACTGCTGGTAATCTTTGACGATCTGAGCTTTCGTGGCTGCATTCAACGCCATGGTACGTTCTCCAACCTGCTTGATTGACCGAGCCCGTCCGTGCAGGTTTACAGACGGGTTCGTTAATTATTTCCTCCGGCGGTTAACGAACCACCAGCCGACGCGGGGCAACACGCCCATCGTCGAGCATTTCACCGACGCCGAGAAACAACCCTGACGCCGAGTAGGCGCGAACCATACCACTCCTTGGTCCATTTGGCACTAGTACAGCCTGTCCCAGTTTCAGGTAGTAAGTGGCAGAATCGCCCACCTGAACAGCCGGCAATGCCTTCAGTGGGTCATCAATGGGCGTCAGCAGGGCATCGAGGGCGTCCTGACCCTCTTGCGCCAACGTCTCAAGGGTATCGAGACTGACCGCATGTGCCAGCTGGTAAGGTCCAGCAATATCCCGACGCAGCACGCTAACGTGGGCAGGAACACCCAAAGCCAGTCCCAGTGACTCAGCCAGCGAGCGAACATAGGTCCCTTTGGTACAGCGAATAACAACATCGGCTTCAGCGACCATCCCCAATCGCAGCCCTCGCAGACTAAATTCATGAATGGTAACGGCCCGCGGCTGTCGTTCTACCTCGATACCCGCTCGAGCCAATTTGTAGAGCGGCTGACCCTCACGCTTGAGGGCTGAATACATAGGCGGAATTTGGGAAAGCGCGCCAGTAAGCGCGATCATGGCGCGCTCAACCGCAGCCGCGTCGATAGACGATGCATCGGCTCGGGCAATCTCCTCACCTTCAATATCTAGCGTATCGGTACCCACACCCAAGACAAAGGTACTGAGGTAGCCCTTATCGGCGTCGAGTAAATAGTGTGAAAACTTAGTGGCTTCCCCCAGGCACAGCGGCAGCACCCCCGTTGCCAGCGGGTCGAGACTACCAGTGTGCCCAGCCTTCGCGGCATCAAACAATCGCTTGACACGCTGCAGGGCCCCGTTAGAGGTTATGCCGCTGGGTTTATCCAGCACCAATATGCCGTTGACTGGCCGTCCGCGACGTTTACGAGCCATCGCTCAAGGTCTCTCGCTAGGATCCGTGATCTCATCACTTGGCGCAGGGTTGAGGTGGGCATCTGCAGCCTTCGCATCGAGCAGCAAGGCTTCCATATCTCGCCCACGACCAACGCTTTCATCAAACCTAAAATGCAATTTTGGGACGGTTCGCATCGTTGCCGATCGGGCAAGCTGTGAGCGTAGAAACCCGGCTGCTTTATTCAGGGTCTCCGCGGTAGGTTTAGCAGTGTCAATGTTATCGACACCTAGCTGAGTAAAAAAGACCTTTGCATGGCTGAGATCGCGGCTGACATCCACCCCTGTCACGCTCACCAACTCTACCCGCGGATCACGCAACTCCCGCTGAATGAGCTGCGCCAACTCCTGCTGCAAAAAATCACCCACCCGCTGCGATCGACTGTATTCGCGCGCCACACCAACCTCAGAGCGAGCGAGCGACTTCGTTCACATCATAAACTTCGATGAGATCGCCGACCTTCACGTCATTGTAGTTTTTTACGCCAATACCGCATTCCATGCCGTTACGAACATCATTCGCATCGTCTTTAAAGCGCCGCAGTGACTCAAGTTCACCTTGGTAGATAACCACATTGTCACGCAGGACACGGATAGGTTTTGAGCGATAAACCGTACCCTCGGTCACCATACAACCGGCGATGAGACCCAGTTTCGGTGAGCGGAACACATCACGCACTTCGGCAATCCCAATAATTTCCTCGCGTAGCTCTGGTGACAGCATACCGCTAAGGGCGGCTTTTACATCGTCAATCAAGTCATAGATAACATTATAGTAGCGAACTTCGACACTCTCTTGTTCAGCAATTCGACGTGCACCCGCATCAGCTCGAACATTAAAACCAATGATAATAGCCTCACTGGTCATCGCCAAAGTGACGTCAGACTCAGCCAGACCGCCAACACCACCAGAGACGACATTGACTTTGACTTCATCGTTACCCAAATCGGCTAGCGCGCCCAGCAATGCCTCGAGGGACCCTCGAACATCCGCCTTAATCACTAAGTTGAGCGTTTGCCGATTACCCGCCGTCATCGATTCAAACATATTGTCGAGTTTAGCTGCCTGCTGATTCGCCAACTTGCTGGAACGCATTTTCTCGTGTCGAAAATCGGCGACCTCTCGGGCACGCTTCTCACTTTCTACAACGGCCATCGGATCACCCGCATCTGGAGTGCCGTCAAGACCCAGTATTTCAACGGGGATGCTCGGGCCTGCGGACTCCACTGGACTACCGTTTTCATCGAGCATTGCACGAACACGGCCGTATTGGAGACCGGCCAGGACAACATCGCCTTTTCGGAGTGTCCCTGCTTGAATAAGAAGCGACGCTACCGAGCCACGGCCCTTTTCAAGACGTGACTCAATAACAATACCTTGAGCTGGGACATCATGGGGTGCCCGAAGTTCAAGCAATTCAGCCTGCAATAAGATGGCATCGAGTAAGGCGTCTACGCCCTCGCCCGTATGCGCAGAAACATTAATGAATTGGTTCTCGCCACCCCATTCCTCGGGAATAACCTCTTTCGCTGCCAATTCATTTTTGACTTTTTCGGGATCGGCACCTTCCTTGTCAATTTTATTCACCGCCACTACGAGGGGCACCCCTGCCGCTTTTGCGTGAAGAATCGCCTCTTCGGTTTGCGGCATGACGCCATCGTCCGCCGCCACCACCAGAATGACAATATCGGTAGACTTGGCACCGCGCGCACGCATCGCCGTAAACGCCGCATGCCCAGGCGTATCCAAGAAGGTCACCATACCTCCCTCGGTTGTCACATGATAAGCGCCAATATGCTGAGTAATGCCACCTGCCTCACCACTGGCGACACGCGACTTCCGAATGTAATCTAGCAGCGACGTCTTGCCGTGATCAACATGACCCATAACAGTGACCACGGGTGCTCGCGGCGTCAAGGTACCGTCATGACTGGCGAGCGTTTCCTCCAACTTTTCTTCGAGCACATCTAGGCTGACAAACTTAACCTTGTGTCCTACCTCTTCGACGATGAGGGACGCGGTGTCTCTGTCAATCATCTGATTAATCGTTGCCATCACACCCAGCTTCATGAGCTCCTTAATGACAACACCGGCTTTGACCGCCATTTGCTGGGCTAAATCGCCTACGGCAATGTTCTCCGGCAGATTCACTTCATAAACAATCTTCTCAGTAGGCTGCTCGAATCCATGTTTACCGTGCTCTTCATGAGAGCCCTTCTTCCGTCGACCGCCACGACGACGTCCAACGCCACCCTCTGCAGCCTCAAGCGCACTTAGGGAGAGGTTGTGACCGCGCTGCTTACCTCGCGCTCCAAGCATAGACGTTCTATCTAAACGCCCTGTCTTACTGCCTTTCTTTCTCGCTGCCTCTTCTTTGGCGGGGGCCTCGTGAAGCCGCTTAGGCTTTCGATCGAGGGCTGCTGCCGACTTCGAACCATCCGCCTCATTGGCAAGTTGAGCAGTCTCCACAAGCGCCTTTTGCCCAGCTAGTTTGCGCTGCTCTTGAGCTTGTTTCGCTGAAGCTCTGGCTTCAAGGTCTTTTTGTCGCTGCTCTTCTTCATGCTGTCTGCGCGCAGTCGCACGCTGTCGCAACACCTCAGGATCAACATTGCTGGGATCTTCGTCTTCCTCCAACGCTATCTCAGCACTAGGCACAGACGCAGCTTCTGTAGGCGGCTCGCCTGGCGGTAGGTCGCTTGTCAGCGCCCCGCCAGTATCGAGTGGTTCGACTATCACACTATCGTCGACCAACTGGGCAATCGGCTCTTCTACCGAATCACCGCCGTCAATTCCCTCGACGTCGTCACGCTTTACATAAGTGCGCTTCTTGCGAACTTCGACATTCACGGTGCGTTTACCTGCACCACCCGTACGCAACGTACTCATTTTTTTGCGATTCAAGGTTATTTTCTTTGGCCCATCAGTGCTTTCACCGTGGCTACGCTTCAGGTAGGCCAACAGCGTTTGCTTGTCTTCTTCTGACACCAGCTGATCCGCAGCTGCATGCGGCAAGCCAGCCTCTTTCATCTGGGCTAACAATCGCTCAACGGAAGCGCCGACCGTCGTTGCTAATTGTTCTACTGTCACCTGAGCCATCTAATACTCCCTGATCCGTATGGGTTTGCGTTGATGTTGAAAGTAGCGCCGTGTTACGCGCCTTTCTCCTCCGCAAACCAAGGTGCACGTGCTGTCATAATCAGCTCCGCTGCACGCTCCTCGGTCATTTCCTCTATGTCCATTAGGTCGTCAACGCTCTGCTCCGCAAGGTGTTCCATGGTGACCACACCACGACCGGCTAAAACAAACGCTAAGTGACGTTCCATACCTTCCATAGTCAACAAGTCTTCCGCTGGCTCGTGGGCGCCCAGCTCTTCCTCAGAGGCAATAGCCATGGTTAAAAGAGCGTCTTTAGCCCGAGCCCGCAGCTCTTCCGAGATATCTTCGTCAAACCCTTCAATCGACATCATTTCCTCAAGGGGAACGTAGGCCACTTCCTCTAGCGTCGTAAAACCCTCTTCGACAAGTACACCGGCAACGTCCTCATCAACGTCGAGTGCTTCCATGAAAGTGCCCATGATCTGTCCCGCTTCCGCCTCCTGCTTTTCCACCGCCTCGTCGACACTCATTACGTTGATCGTCCAGCCGGTCAACTCTGCCGCTAGGCGAACGTTTTGGCCGCCGCGGCCAATCGCTTGAGCAAGATTGTCCTCGCCAACAGCCACTTCCATGGTATTGCTATCCTCATCAACAACTATCGATTCAACCTCCGCAGGTGACATTGCGTTAATGACCATTTGTGCAGGGTTATCATCCCAAAGAATAATATCAACGCGTTCATTATCGAGCTCGTTTGACACCGCCTGCACTCGAGACCCACGCATACCAACACAAGCACCCACTGGATCAATGCGCTGATCGCCTGTCTTGACCGCAATTTTGGCTCTTGAACCAGGATCACGTGCTGCGGCACGGATTTGGATAACGCCCTCGGAGATCTCAGGTACTTCAATCTTAAAGAGCTCGATGAGCATCTCTTTACATGCTCGGGATAATATCAATTGTGGACCACGAGATTCGGGATTAATCTCGCTCAACACCGCGCGTACTCGATCATTGATTCGGAAGGTTTCTCGCCCAATAAGCTCGCCGCGCGGCAGCAATCCCTCTGCGTTGTTACCCAAATCAATAATAATATTGTCTCGCGTGACTTTCTTTACCATGCCGGCCAAGAGCTCGCCAACTCGATTGCGATACAGCTCAACAATTTGCGCGCGTTCCGCCTCTCGCACTCGCTGAACAATGACCTGCTTCGCGGTTTGTGCGGCAATCCGGCCAAAATCGACGTTATCGACCACTTCTTCGTGAATGTCACCCACCTTAAGGTCGCTGCTTGCCTCAGCGGCCTCTTCAGTGGTGAACTGCGTACCTAATAATGCCAACTCAGTATCAGCCACCACTAGCCATCGACGCGTCGTCACATAAGCGCCGGTCTCCCGATCGATGCTGACTTCAATATCGGACTCTTCGTCGTATCGTTTTTTAGTGGCCATGGCCAACGCTAGCTCAATCGCCTCAAAGATAATCTCTTCCGAGACACCCTTTTCATTTGAAACCGCTTCAGCAACCATCAAAATTTCTTTGTTCATTATCCGTCTCTCAGCATCTGGCGTTACTTTGCCGTATCAGTCGTTTGTTTGCTCTTCCCGTTAGCACTGTCTAGACGAGGCTCTACCCTCGCCTTATCAATTTGATGTACCGGTAGTAGATACTCATGATCGTCTACCCTAACAACAACGTCGCCCTCTTCGATACCTACCAGAAAGCCTCGAAAATTTCGCCGACCTTCAAAAGGCAATCGAAGTTTTATGTCAATGGGCTCATCAATGTACAGCCCATATTGCTCCGGTTTAAACAACAACCGATCGACCCCGGGAGACGACACCTCTAAGGTGTATTCTCCCTGAATGGGGTCCTCTACGTCGAGCACGGAGCTCGCGTGACGACTCACCTTGGCGCAGTCGTCAACAGTCACCCCGTTCTCCCCTTCGATATAAAGCCGAAGGGTGGATCTGCGGTTGGGAGAAATCAGTTCCAACCCCCAAAGTTCGAAACCCAGCGAACTGATAGTCGGCTCGAGAAGCTCCGTCAATCGCGATTCTTTGCCTGACATCGCTGATGTCTCCTGTTTTGTGCCCGCTACATTTGCTTTGGGTACAAAAAAGCCCCAAACAGGGGCTTCATAAGTGATGATATTTTGAGCGCAAATATCATCGATTTGGTAGCGGGGGCCGGATTTGAACCGACGACCTTCGGGTTATGAGCCCGACGAGCTACCAGGCTGCTCCACCCCGCATCAAAACATTTTATGACTGCCCCCTTTTGACGCTGTGGTAACCCAGTTACTCACTGCTGGCGGTCACTGCGACCGAGCCTATTGTCTCGATCAGAGGCGCAGAAGTATAAGGATGCCTTACGCCTTGGTCAACCTATTGCGCACAAGAAAAAACCCATCGGTATGAATCATTCTGGCAGCCTTGCCCGTGTCATACTGTTAACTGCCATCTATCATGGTCGGTCAGATCGTTGAGCGACGGATTAAGAAGACACCGGACGACGTAGGGAATAGCAACTATTTTTGCACAAGTCGCCTTACGACGCCGCTATGGGACGTGCGGACGACGGCGTGTCGTTATCGCGGGAACTCAGTAGACGCCCATATCGCATGGCGCTTTCCCTGCCGGTTGTTAGTCGGCGACTACCGCTAATTTATCAAGCATGAGTTGCAGGGCATCAACGCTTTTCTCATCTTGCGCCGTTTGAAGCGCGTCCTGAAGTACCTCTTGAATATCCTCAGTGCCCACGAGCTCCATGTCCCACGTAGGAAAAATACGTTCGCGAACTTCTTCATCGGTGCTTAATATCACCATCATTTCATGCCGACGATCCGCCTCGATAAGCGTTACAAGATCCAACACCTCAGCCTTGGGGCCCTCAATCCATTGAAAAAATACCCCACTCCCGAACACCAAAATTCCAGTGATGCCCAGTACCGCATTGCGACGCTGCGCAGTCGCTACGATGGTATCGACATCCGCCCTCGCTACCCCCGCGCTCATCTGACTGCAGTAAACAAGGTTAAAGAGTAGGCGCTCGTTAAAGGCATCCTCTGGCTCTTTATAGTGTTCCGGTGTTGACTGTTTGCTCATAGGAGCACAATAACCCGCACAACAGGGGAATCATAGGGAAAATTGACGGGAGGATCTTTGCGCTGGCCGTTGCTTCATGGCCTTTGTGCACGCGACGGGCCATAGAGACCCAGTCTACGTGATGTGGCTGGACAGCTGCCGCTTCGTAAACAGGCAGCAATCCTACTAATCAATGACTTACCTTGCTCTAGCTCTCATATATTGGTGCGGAAGGCGGGACTTGAACCCGCACAGCCATAGGCCACTACCCCCTCAAGATAGCGTGTCTACCAATTCCACCACTCCCGCATTTTTCGTCAACCCTCCGGCATATCGCCATTGGCGTCTACCGCTGAGCGACGCTCTGACTCAAGCACTGGCATATCAGCATTGATGCCCGGTGCTGATGAGTCCGCATCGATTTGCGGCAGCTCGTTTTCAAACTCGAGTATTTGTGCCGGCGCAGAGTCAATAGGAAGTTCAAAGCCCAAGTCCCCTTCTCCCGCCGTTCGACTATCGGCAATCATCGCCAAACCGAAACTCGTCGAGAAGAATATCACGACCAGCCAGGCAGTGCCCTTGGTCAATATATTGGTATTGCCGGCACTACCCAATAAGGTCTGTGACGCACCGGCGCCAAATGACGCGCCGATATCAGAGCCCTTACCGCGCTGCATCATAATCAGGCCAATGATAGCCAAGGACACCAGCAAATGAACCACTAGAATAATTTGTTCCATTACTTCCTCCCGAAAGTACCCGCTCGAGCGATCTCTGCAAAGCTATCTGCCTCAAGAGACGCGCCACCGACCAGCGCTCCATCAATTGTCTCACTCGCAAAAAGCGCTCTGGCTGTCGCTGGCTTAACGCTACCACCGTAAATCACTTTAATCGACTCCGCAGCTTCGCCGTAGTGCCCCGCCAAACAATGTCTTATTTGACCATGCATGTCTTCCGCTTGCTGTGTAGACGCAGCATGCCCCGTGCCTATCGCCCAAATCGGTTCATAGGCAATGGCTAACCCCTCGGGACTCACCCCCTCAAGGGATCCTGCTAATTGCGCAGCCACCACCTGATGGTGCTCACTCGTTTCACGCTGCCACAGCTGCTCACCCACACATACCGCGACCTGCAAACCCGCTTGTTGCGCACGCTGCGCTTTCTGTGCCACTTGCGAATCCGTTTCGCTGTGGCACGCTCGCCGTTCAGAGTGGCCGACAATGACCCACTGGCAACCCAAGTCGCTGAGCATAGTAGCCGACACGTCGCCGGTGAATGCACCCGACGTTCGTTCTGAACAATCTTGGGCACCCAACTGCACCCACCGTGGCATGGCTTCTCGTACTAATGACAGGTGAGCAAAAGACGGACAAATGACGACGCTGACCTTCTCAGGGTTAGCGACGCCCGCCCACGCCTGCGCAAATGCCTCCACCGATGCGACTGCGCCGTTCATTTTCCAGTTGGCGATGACCAATGTGCTCATGCCAAAGTCTCCCCAAATCAGGCGCGCGAGTCTAACCAATGGATCGATGAGCCGCAAGCGGCAAATCCAACGCGATGCATTAATTGAGTGATGCAGCCAACACTAGCACATCAGCCAACCGTTGGGCATGTGCTTGAATTTCTACGGGGTCTTCGCCCTCTACCATGACGCGCATGACTGGCTCAGTCCCAGACGGTCGGAGCAGTAGTCGACCCCGCCCCTGCAATGTGCGCGTCACTTCATTGCTCACCGACGTAATCACGGCGCTGTTCAAATCTATTCCGTCATCCACTGGCACATTGATTAAGACCTGAGGCAACTTCACCATTCCAGTCAGTAAATCTTGAAGCGAGGCTTGCGCGTCGATCATTGCCGCCAGTACTTGTAGGGCGGAAACAATACCATCGCCAGTGGTGGTGACATCGCTACAAATCAAATGCCCCGAGGACTCGCCACCTAAGTGCCAGCCCTGCTGCCGCATCAGCTCTCGCACATGACGATCGCCAACGTTTGCCCGCTCTAACTGTATGCCTTGTTCCGCGAGTGCCAGTTCTAATCCCATATTTGACATCAGCGTACCCACGACGCCTGCATCAGCTCGACCCATCGCCATTCGGTGCATGGCCAAGATATACAACAATTGGTCGCCGTCTATCCTTTCCCCCTGATGATCAACAAATATGACGCGATCGCCGTCGCCATCAAAGGCAATACCGACATCGGCCTGCAAGGCTCTTACGCGCTCAGACAATGCATCAGTAGCGGTAGAGCCCACGTTAGCGTTGATGTTGTAACCGTCTGGACTCGCTGCAATAACATCGGTCTCTGCACCGAGCTCACTAAATACCAGCGGCGCAACGTGATAGGTCGCGCCATGGGCGCAGTCTATGACCAGCTTCACACCGCGCAGGGAACGCTCCTCGCCAAATGTCGCCTTACAAAACTCTATGTAACGGCCCGCAGCGTCGCCCACCCGAGTGGCCTTTCCCAGCTGCTCCGAATCTGCGGTGACCAGCGGGGCATTAATGGCCTCCTCAATCGCCAGCTCAGTCTCGTCGGGCAATTTAGCGCCCTGATCACAGAAGAACTTCACCCCATTGTCAAAAAAAGGGTTATGAGAGGCACTAATGACAATTCCGGCTGCTGCATTCTGCGTGCGAGTCATCAATGCTACCGCTGGTGTGGGCATGGGACCCAGTAATTTTACATTGGCCCCCGCCGCCACCAGTCCTGCCTCCAAAGCTGACTCAAACATGTAGCCCGACACTCGCGTGTCTTTACCAATAACCACCGTAGGCTGGGAACCCCACCTCTCTCCGAAGACGCGCCCAGCGGCCCAGCCCAGCTTGAGCATAAAGTCGGGTGTTATGGGCCGCTCACCAACGCGACCACGGATGCCATCAGTGCCAAAATATTGTTTTTTCACGATTGTCGTTGCTCCATCGCATCCACCATCGCCAGCGCATCAAAGGTCTCGGCAACATCATGGACACGAATTAGACGCGCACCCTTGAGGGCGGCGATGACCGCAAGACCAAGACTTGCCGGCAGTCGCTGCTCCATCGAACGATCTAAAATAGCAGCAACCATAGATTTGCGGGACAGTCCGACCAGCACTGGGTACCCCAATGCGGCCAATCTGGGCAGTTCGGCCAATAGCTGGTAGTTATGATCAACGGTTTTACCAAAACCAAACCCCGGATCCAGAATGATTCGCGGGTCATCAATACCCACCGCATGACAGGCATCGACCCGTTGCATAAAGAATGTTCGCACCGCGTTCACCACGTCGTCGTACTCGGGGTGACTCTGCATGCTATGGGGCTGTCCCTGCATGTGCATCAAACACACCGGTAATCCACTGGCCGCGGCTGCCGCTAGCGCGCCGGGGCGAGTGAGGGCACGGACGTCGTTGATCATGTTGGCACCCGCTGCCGCTCCAGCGTCCATGACCGATGGCGAGCTGGTATCGAGGGATATCACCACGTCGAACCTCGGGCGCAGCATCGTTAGTGCACCGAGAACCCGATCGAGCTCCTGTTGCTCACTCACTGCCGCTGCACCGGGTCGAGTTGACTCACCACCAATATCCAGCACGGCAGCCCCGGCACTCACCATGGCATCAGCACGACGGCACAAAGCCTCCTGATCTATGCCCTCATGGCGAAACAGTTGGCCGCCATCGGAAAAGGAGTCAGGGGTAATATTGAGGACGCCCATCACGCGAGGCGAACCTAAGTCTAAGGATCGCCCGGCACAATCTAAGACGGCGCCAGTGATGGACTCCTCAGGCACAATAACAGAATCAGAGATCAGTGCTCGCTCGCAGGGTCGCCAATGGGACCGACTGCTTCGTCACTACTGGGCACTTGCCCTCCGTCATTTGACCCACCCGGTTTATCGTCACTCCAATCTGCGGGGGGGCTAGGTGCCTTGCCCTGCATAATTTGGTCAATTTGTCCGGCGTCAATGGTTTCGAAATGCATCAACGCCTCAGCCATAAGATCGAGCTTGTCGCGATTTTCCTCGAGTAAACGGTGTGCCTCGGAATAACACTCATCAATGATTTTACGCACTTCTTGATCTATCGCACGGGCGGTATCGTCAGAAATGGTTTTAGCGTGCTGAGAAGCAGACCGACCAAGGAAAACCTCCTCCGCGCCCTCGTCGTACATCAGCGGCCCCATGGTTTGTGACAGTCCCCATTTGGTCACCATATTGCGGGCCATTTCAGTCGCACGCTGAATATCGTTTGACGCACCCGTTGTTATCCCGTCTGGTCCAAGGGTCATTTCTTCTGCGACTCGACCACCAAACAAACTGGTGATCTGGCTGACGATCTGGCGACGGCTATGGCTGTAGCGATCCTCCTCGGGGAGGAACATGGTGACACCCAAAGCGCGCCCACGGGGAATGATGGATACTTTATAGACGGGATCGTGCTCTGGCACTAAGCGGCCGACAATGGCGTGACCCGCTTCGTGGAAAGCGGTATTGAGCTTCTCAGATTCAGACATAACCATTGAGCGCCGCTCAGCACCCATCATGATTTTATCTTTGGCGAGCTCAAACTGCTGCATGTTGACCACACGGCCGCCTGAGCGGGCAGCAAACAATGCCGCTTCATTGACTAAGTTAGCTAAATCGGCGCCGGAAAAACCAGGGGTTCCACGAGCTATTTGGGAGGGGTCTACATCTTCACCCAAAGGTACTTTGCGCATATGAACTTTAAGAATTTGTTCTCGACCGCGTATATCAGGCAAGCCGACCACCACTTGGCGATCAAAACGGCCCGGACGCAGTAGTGCTGGATCCAAGACGTCGGGTCGGTTAGTAGCAGCAATAACGATGACCCCTTCATTACCCTCAAAACCATCCATTTCCACCAGCAACTGATTCAGGGTCTGCTCTCGCTCGTCGTGCCCCCCCCCCAGGCCGGCACCTCGATGGCGACCGACTGCGTCAATCTCATCAATAAAAATGATACACGGGGACTGTTTCTTGGCTTGCTCGAACATGTCACGCACTCTCGAGGCGCCAACACCGACGAACATTTCCACAAAATCGGAGCCTGAAATCGAAAAGAACGGCACTTTGGCTTCGCCTGCAATAGCCTTTGCCAGCAAGGTTTTACCGGTTCCGGGCTGTCCGACCATGAGGACGCCACGTGGTATTTTTCCGCCGAGCTTCTGGAAGCGACTGGGGTCTCGTAAAAACTCCACGAGTTCCTGTACTTCCTCTTTGGCTTCTTCTACACCCGCAACATCGGCAAATGTCGTCGTGATTTGGTCTTCGCCCAACAGCTTGGCTTTGCTTTTACCAAAGCTCATGGGTCCACCTCGCCCACCACCACCACCTTGCATCTGGCGCATGAAAAACATGAACACAGCAATAATAATAAGAATGGGGAAACTGGCAACCAGCAGTTGGGTCCAGACACTCTGCTGCTCAGGCTTACGGCCCTCTACCTCCACCTCATGAGTCAGAAGGTCATCCATGAGCTTGGGGTCTTCCACCATAGGCCTGATAGTCTCAAAGTCAGAGCCATCGAAGCGCTCCGCTGAGATCGTCAGTCCGTCGACCACGACTCTGCGCACTCGATCATTTTGCACTTCTTGAATGAAATCTGAATAACCTACCTGTTCCGTCTCACCCTGCATGTTGAAATTGTTAAATATAGACAGCAGGACGGCGGCGATGACCAGCCAGAGCAGAAGATTTTTTGCCATATTGTTCACAATAGTTCCCTCTTGGGCGCCGCTAAATTCGCTGCGGCTCAAACAGTATAACGCGCTTGAGAGCAGACGCCATGCCCTCGATGTTATGTCTTACACCCCTATGTGTGCCCTTGGATCATCATTTTCAATGGCCGGCGGCAACTTTACGGGATTTTAGTGACTTTTCGGGATTCATCAGGCCCCTTTAAAACCTGACGCCACTAAATAGACTTCCCGCGAGCGGGGCCGGGAAGCATCCGGCTTTCGGGTCAATACCTTGGTGAAATGGGGCCGGGTTCCGGCCATTACCGCTTCAAACCCTTCGCCATGAAATACCTTAGCAACAAAGGTGCCACCGGGCGCCAACACGCGTACGGCGAGATCGAGAGCCAGTTCAACCAAGAACATCGAACGCGGTTGATCGACCGCCGTCACTCCGCTCATATTCGGTGCCATGTCGGATAACACCACATGAACAGGTTCGCCGCCAATGCAAGACAGAAGCGCGTCGAACACTGATTCTTCCATAAAATCTCCCTGTACAAACTCAACACCGGCGAGGCTGTCCATAGGCAAGATATCACTGGCCAGCACCCGACCATGATGACCCACTAACCCCGTAGCTACTTGTGACCAACCACCGGGGGCGCTACCTAAGTCGAGTACCGTCATGCGCGGCTTAATCAATCTGTCACGCTCATTGAGTTCTAGCAGTTTATAGCAAGCTCGGGACCGATAGCCCTCTTTTTGCGCACGTTGCACATACACATCATCATGGTGCTCTTTTAACCATGCGCGGCTCGATGATTTTTTTTTCGCCATGACATAAGACTCGAGTGGCTGAGGTAGCGTAAACTAACACTCCCAGTGTACTGATTAAGCCAATGACAAACGATAACGCCATAAAGTTGACCAACGCCCAACTCAAGCAATACCGCGCCCTAGCCCATAAACTACAACCCATAGTCACTATCGCTGGCAATGGCTTGAGTGACAGCGTCCTTGCTGAAATTGACCGTGCCTTGAACGACCATGAGCTGATTAAAATCAAAGTGGTGATGGGCGATCGAGCCCTGCGCGATGCGCTAATCGCACAATTGTGCCCTAGCGCTCGTGCGACGTTGGTGCAGCGGATTGGCAACACGGCGACACTGCTGCGACGAAGCAGCCAGCCCGATCCCCGTAAATCCAACCTTCAAAAACTGCGTTAGCGAACTCGCTGGGCCTACGCGGAGCCGAGTTGCACCAACAATTCAGTCACGTTGAAGACCAATACCGCCATCGCGTAGGCAATAACAAGGTATCCCCCCAGCATTTTTAGCGCCACCTTATAAGATCCTGCCTCCCGGGATAAAATAGCGACGGTAGAGACACACTGTAAAGCGATGGCAAAAAATACCAACAGCGCAAGGCCTGAGCCCAACGGCAAACCACTGGCCTGAATCTGATCAACAAGTGGCAGCATATTGTCCGCTGCGTCCTCAATGCCAAAAATAGTCCCCAGCGTACCGACAAACACTTCTCGCGCCAAAAATGAGCTCAAAATGGCCACCCCGTAGCGCCAATCAAGTCCCAGAGGTTGGAATAACGGCTCGATAAAGCGTCCCATAATACCCAGCCAACTGTCGGCAAGACTCGCTCCTTGATTGGGGAAATAGCCCAAAATCCAGACCACTACCGTCACCATAAAAATGACCTTGCCCGCTTTAGTGACGAAGTGACGACTCCGGTTGACCGCGTTGCGTAAAATAGGTCCAGGTGAGGGCGTCCGATAAGGCGGCAGTTCCAGAACAAAGGGGAGATCACCCGCGGCTTCTTTATGCGTTAGTCGACTCACAATGCCCGTCACCAGTAGTGCAACGAACATACCGAAAAAATAGATCGCGAACATTGCTATTCCCTGCCAGCCCAACAACCCAAAAAACACGGTGCCTGAAGGGATAAACGTGGCGATCAACAACGCATAAACCGGCAGCCTCGCTGAACAGGGCATGAGTGGAATGGCGAGATAGGTCATCAATCGCTGACGCGGCGAGTCAACCGCTCGGGCCGCATAAATAGCTGGAATAGCGCAGGCCACACCGGACAGCATAGGGATAAAACTTTTTCCGGTTAACCCGAATAGCTTCAGTGGTCGATGACAGATGAGCGCCGCTCGCGCTAGGTAACCTGTGTCTTCGAGGATGCCAATAACGAGCGTGAGTACAAAAATCTGCGGCACAAAGACCAGAAAGGCGCCAATCCCTCCAAACAGCGCATCAGCAGTGAAATCTGCCAGTATAGGATTGCCTATCAACGGCACCACGGCCATGCCCACCGTCGTAATAATCGTCTCGACGGCGTCCATCACCGGTGCTGACCAAGTAAAAATAGATTGAAACAGTAGCAGCATAATAGCGAAAAATGCCACTCCCCCAGTGACCGTATGTAAGAAAAAGCGATCTAACCGAGTTTGACGACGCACCAATAAATCGCCCTTAGGCCCATAACGATTAGCCAGTTGGTGAGCGGTACCACGCAGTAATGCATCGGGGGTATCGGCCCATTTGCCCGTGGCATCATCGTCACAAATCAGCGACATGCGCAGACGGTCGATAACCGCCTCCAGGCCAGCACTGGTCTTTGCTGAGACTCTACAAACCGGGGCACCTAGCTGTAGCGCCAGGCCTTGGTCATCGAAACGTAGATCGTTGCGGGTAATAATGTCCGTCATATTCGCCAGCACGGTGACCGTTTTATTGTGTCGCTGGCTTTCGCGAATCACTTGCAAGGTAAAATAAAGGCTTTTTTCGAGGCGCGTTGCATCGACCACGCAAAGCACGTGGCGGACCTGAGGATCCGCTAGCGAGCGCTGAAAATATTCAACAGCAACGGCTTCCTCAGATGAAATGGGACGTAACGAATAGGTCCCAGGAAAGTCGACTAACTCAACGTCGGGCATGGCGGCGAGGGGACCTGCGGATACATCCACGGTAATACCCGGGTAATTAGCGACCCGTTGGTGGAGCCCGGTCAGACGATTAAACAGTGAGCTCTTTCCCGAGTTAGGACTGCCAATAAGTAGAACGCGATTCATTAGCTAGGGCTCCCAGACGTACTGTCTGTTAACCGCAAATAGACGTGGGCTGAAATATCTTCGTCTAAGGAAAATACTGTATTGCTAACTCGATAAACATGGGGAGCGCCTACGCCCGGGGTCAGCAGGCAACTCACCGTCTCTCCGGGATGAAACCCAAACTCCATTAATCGAATGCGGTAGGCCTCAGATATGTTGTCGCCAAACCCTTCAACCACCCCCGAGTCCCCCTCGCGCAATGCCCATAAGGCTCGACAGTGTTCGGGCAGTTTCATCGCTATGGTCCACAGTAAAGGGACGCGAGGTTATCAAGAATGATAATGATTATCAAATGGCTGCTGACTCACAGATGCTGAACCCGCGCGATTTCGTAGCAGACGTCTCCACTGGGTGCTTTTACCACGACTTCGTCCCCCTCACTTTTGCCGACGAGCGCTCGAACGATCGGTGAGCTGACTGAAATGCGATGTTGCTTCACATCCGCCTCGTCCTCGCCAACGATGCGGTAGGTCACGGTGCTGTCGTCGTCAAGATTAATCAGGTCAACGGTTGCGCCAAAAATAACCCTACCGGTATTCTGCATGGTGGTAATGTCGATCACTTGGGCGTGAGATAGCTTGTGCTCGATCTCTTTGATACGACCTTCGGCAAAACTCTGCTGCTCTCTCGCCGCATGGTATTCCGCGTTTTCCTTTAAATCACCGTGCTCACGCGCTTCGGCAATCGCGGCTATGATGCGCGGCCGGTCAATTTTCTTCAATTGCTCTAGTTCAGCACGCAAAGCATGCTCACCCGCTACCGTCATGGGGACTTTGTTCATCAGTGAATACTCTTATGTAAGTCTTGCAGACGTCGAACAGTGAGGTCAGCCTCTTGCTCTAGCAACATACAAACAGCCTCTGCCGCTGCCAGTGTCGTCGTATAAAAAACATTGTGTTGCTCAGCGCCCGCCCTAATCGATGCTGAGTCTTGAATGGCCGTTCGCCCCTCGGTGGTATTCACTATCAGGCTCGCCTCATCATTTTTAATGAGGTCAACAATATGGGGTCGCCCCTCTCGGACTTTGTTCACTCGGCGCACACTGAGGCCCGCGTGCTCTAATGCATTAGCGGTGCCGCCTGTCGCTGCTAGGGTAAATCCATGCTTAGCCAGCCGCGCGGCAATGGCTACCGCACCAGCTTTATCAACATCTCGAACGCTAAACAATGCCAGTCCCGACTGAGGGAGGATATCACCCGCACCTAACTGGGCCTTCGCAAAGGCTGCCGCAAAGGTATCACCCGTACCCATGACCTCACCAGTGGATTTCATCTCCGGGCCCAGTATGGGGTCAATGCCGGGAAACTTATTAAATGGCAGCACGGCTTCTTTTACCGAATAGTAGTGCGGAATAACCTCAGCGGTCACACCTTGGCTGCGCAATGATTGCCCCGCCATGCATCGCGCCGCGACTTTGGCCAACGACACGCCCACCGCCTTAGAAACAAAGGGTACTGTGCGTGACGCTCTAGGATTCACCTCAATAACGTAAATGTGTTCGTCCTGATAGGCCAACTGTACATTCATTAGCCCACACACCTCCAACTCCAATGCCATTTTCTTCACCACCTCGCGCATGGCGTTTTGTACATCGGCAGCTAAACTGTAGGGGGGCAAGGAGCAGGCCGAATCACCAGAGTGCACGCCCGCTTGCTCAATATGTTGCATAATGGCGCCAATGACCACTTCGGTCCCGTCGCTCACCGCATCAATGTCGACCTCAATGGCGGCACTCAAAAAACTGTCTAGCAGCACTGGCGAGTCATCCGATACCCGCACCGCGTCGCGCATGTAACGCAATAAATCCTCTTCCCGGTGGACAATCTCCATGGCACGTCCACCGAGCACATAAGAGGGTCTGACCACAAGCGGATACCCGATTTGACGGGCAGCTTCGACGGCTTGATCAACGCTGCGAACGGTGGTGTTATCGGGTTGCTTGAGCGCCAATTTTTGAATCATCTGTTGGAAGCGCTCGCGATCCTCGGCTCGATCGATTTGGTCGGGCGTGGTGCCTATGATGGGTACGCCTGCTAACTCGAGGGCACGCGCGAGTTTCAAGGGAGTCTGACCACCGAACTGAACTATGACGCCTACTGGTTGCTCTACAGCCACGATCTCCAGTACATCTTCAAGGGTCACCGGCTCAAAATACAGTCGATCCGACGTATCGTAGTCGGTCGATACGGTTTCTGGATTGCAATTCACCATGATGGTTTCATATCCGTCTTCCCGCATAGCAAGCGCGGCATGAACACAGCAGTAGTCGAATTCGATCCCCTGACCAATGCGGTTAGGTCCACCGCCTAAGACGAGAATTTTCTTATTCGTGGACGGCTGCGCCTCACATTCCTCCTCGTAGGTGGAGTACATGTAGGCTGTGGCTGTCGAAAACTCAGCCGCGCAGGTGTCGACGCGTTTATACGCTGGCCTGAGATTCAAGCGGTGGCGACGACCACGAACGGCACTTTCCGTCGTACCCAGTAATGTCGCCAGACGAATATCGGAAAAGCCTTTGCGTTTGAGCTGTCGCAATTCGGCGACGTCAAGGCTATCGATTTCTCGGCCCTTTAATCGTTGTTCCCGGCCGACAATATCCTTGATCTGCACGAGGAACCATGGATCAATGCCCGAGTAGCTGGAGATTTCGTCTAAGGTAAAATCGGCGCGAAACGCGTCAGCCACGTACCACAGACGTTCAGCACTTGGATTGGTCAATCGATCCACCAACTCCGCCCGGGAGTCCAAGTCATCAACAACCAGTTTGGGTTCAAATCCCGATGACCCCACCTCCAAACCGCGTAAGGCTTTGTGGAGAGATTCCTGAAACGTTCGCCCTATGGCCATAACTTCACCCACTGACTTCATCTGTGTGGTGAGACGCGCATCCGCTGTCGCAAACTTTTCAAAGGCAAACCGCGGGATTTTAGTCACGACATAATCGATGGATGGCTCAAAGGAGGCCGGCGTTTTACCGCCGGTAATATCGTTATCCAACTCATCAAGGGTGTAGCCTACAGCGAGCTTGGCCGCGATTTTAGCGATCGGAAATCCTGTCGCCTTTGAGGCTAGTGCTGAGGAGCGCGAGACCCGGGGATTCATTTCGATAACCACCATTCGCCCGGTGTCAGGACACTGCCCAAATTGCACATTGGAACCACCCGTCTCGACACCAATTTCGCGTAGTACTGCCAAGGAAGCGTTACGCATCATTTGGTATTCTTTGTCGGTCAGGGTCTGCGCTGGTGCAACGGTAATGGAGTCGCCAGTATGAACGCCCATTGCATCGAAATTTTCGATGCAACACACGATGATACAGTTATCATTTTTGTCGCGCACGACCTCCATTTCATACTCTTTCCAGCCAATCAGCGACTCATCAATGAGCACTTCATTGGTTGATGATAGTTCGAGACCTCGCAAACAAATTTGTTCAAACTCATCGCGGTTATAGGCAATGCCACCTCCCGATCCACCCATGGTGAATGACGGCCGGATAATGCAAGGAAAACCTAAGTCGGCCAAAACACCGAAGGCCTCCTCCAGCGTATGGGCGGTCGACGCTCGGGGAGTTTCCAAACCGATACGCTTCATCGCTTGGTCAAACAGCTCGCGATCCTCAGCTTTATCAATTGCCTCTTTTGTGGCCCCAATCATCTCAACACCGTACCGATCGAGCACGCCTTCGGCAGCTAAACTTAGTGCGCAGTTGAGCGCAGTTTGGCCACCCATGGTGGGCAAAATAGCATCGGGCCGTTCCCGCTCGATGATGCGCGCTACGGTTTGCCATTCGACAGGCTCAATATAGGTCGCATCGGCCATGGCTGGATCAGTCATGATGGTCGCTGGATTAGAGTTTACCAAAATGATTCGGTAGCCCTCCTCGCGCAGCGCTTTGCAGGCCTGAGCACCCGAGTAATCGAATTCACACGCTTGACCAATCACAATGGGGCCTGCACCGAGGATTAGAATACTCTCGATATCAGTCCGTTTTGGCATGAAAATTCTCCGCTGTCAGTTAGCTTGCGTATCGCGCATGGCGTCAATAAAAGGATCAAAAAGTTGCGCTGCCTCGTGAGGGCCTGGACTCGCTTCGGGATGTCCTTGAAAGCTATAAGCGGGTACATCGGTACGGGCAATGCCCTGCAAAGTGCCGTCGAACAGTGATCGATGGGTGATGACTAAGTTGTCAGGCAGCCCGTCTTCGGCAACGGTGAAGCCATGATTCTGGCTTGTCACCATCACCGTACCCTCGGCTACATTTTGCACAGGGTGATTAGCGCCATGATGACCAAATTTCATTTTTTCTGTTTTGGCACCGCTGGCTAGCGCCATAATTTGGTGGCCAAGACAAATGCCAAACAGGGGTATGCCCCGCTGCATGAGGTCGCGAGCGAGATCAATAGCATAATGACATGGCTCTGGATCGCCGGGACCGTTGGACAGGAATACCCCGTCGGGCTGATAGCTCAGTACTGTGTCTAGCCCTGATTGGGCGGGTAACACCGTTAAATCGCAGCCCCGATCGACCAGCATTCTGAGAATATTGCGCTTAACCCCAAAATCCAGTGCCACCACCTTAAAAGGCCGAGCAGGCGCCTCAGCATGGCCCTCGTTCCAGCGCCAACTTCCCTCGCTCCAAGGATAACTGGCTTGGGTGGTTACCTCTTTCGCAAGATCCATGCCTTTCAAACCAGGGAAGCCCCGCGCCTCAGCAAGCGCCGCTTCTTCGCTGACATTATCCCCCGCCATGATACAACCCGCTTGCGCCCCGGTGTCACGTAAAATCCGGGTCAGCTTGCGGGTGTCAATATCGCCAATCGCGACGGTATTCTCGTCAGCAAGGAAGGCGCCCAAAGCGCGCTCAGAACGATAATTGCTGGCCAGTAACGGCAGGTCACGAATGATCAGCCCCGCTGCCTGAATACGATCAGATTCATTGTCTTCGGTATTAACGCCGGTATTGCCAATATGCGGATAGGTTAGGGTGACGATTTGACGTGCATAAGAGGGATCGGTCAAGATCTCCTGGTAGCCGGTCATGGCGGTATTGAATACCACCTCACCCGTAGTGGACCCCATCGCGCCGACAGATAGACCGCGAAAAATGGTGCCATCTTCCAGTGCAAGGATAGCGTGCGTTGACAAATTGACCTCCCAGTCTGTATGGCTTCCGGGCGGTTTTGCGCACGTAGAGGCGCACGTGTGGCGTCCTCGATTCCCAGAAACATCGTGTTAGAGCGATAAAGCACAGCGTGAGTCGCATACCACTGGAGCTGCGTCCCCCAACGCATTTGACCCCGATTCAGTGGGTTTCATTGCGTGAGCGCCGGACGCCATCGCTAGCTCTACAGGCTGGGATGGTAGTCTATTGAAATGTGGAGCAACTGTCCATCTACAAGCAGCAGAGATTGCGTTTATTGCCACTTCCACTACAGTGCCCTGTTTTACCGTAGCGAGTCATTGATGAGCGTTTATAAGCCTACCGATCCCGATGAACAATTTTTAACCAAAATGCAGTTTGGTCTGCTCATTGGTGGCTTGCTGACCACGGCGATTGGGCAGTCATTTATCTTTGCCATACTGCCACCGCTGGGTCGCGATGTCGGTTTTAACGAATTGCAAATCAATTTACTAATCTCATCTTCTGCACTTGTTTTTAGTTTGGCTTCGGCGGTGTGGGGTAGGATCTCAGATCGGATCGGCCGTAAACCGGTTATTATGGCCGGTCTAGTGGGCTACGCCGTCGGAAATTTGTGCTTTACACTGGTATTTGATGCAGCGATGCGCGGTTGGCTGTCAGGGCTACCCTTGCTGGCAGCCGCCCTTGCTGTACGCTGCAGCCAGTCAGTGGTGATGTCCGCTACTAACCCGGGAACCGGGGCCTATGCTGCGGATTACAGCCAGCCTCAGCATCGCACCCGGACGCTGGCGAAACTGGGAACGGCGAATAGTCTCGGCATGATTATCGGACCAATTCTGGCAGGCGCACTCGCCGGCCTAGGCTTGCTCTTCCCATTGTACACCGCGACCGCTTTAGCCACCGTTGCGGTCATTGCTATCGCCTGCTTTTTGCCGGGCGATAAACCACTGTCGGGTATACACAAGGATCAAAAAAAATTGGCGTTACTCGATCCGCGAGTCCGCGCTCTGCTGCTCTGCTCGGCCACCGCGTTTACAGGCTTTGCGGGTATTCAGCAAACCCTTGCTTTTAGGCTACAAGACATGCTGTCGCTAACGGGGACAGAAACCGCACAACACATGGGCATCTGTCTTATGGCTGCCGCTCTCATGTCACTGACCATGCAATTAACCGTAGCGCAACGTTTCAACGGACTGCCGATTGTCCTGCTACGGTTTGGCGTGGGCATGATGTTACTCGGCTCGCTCATCGTTGCTATCGCCGGTTCTTTTCTGGGCATCCTCGCGGCCATGGCTTGTATGGGCGCTGGCTTGGGACTGGCGGCACCGGCTATTGCTGCCGGCGCATCGCTGGCAGTCACCCCTCAGGAGCAGGGTTCGGTCGCAGGTCTAGTCAATGCGTTCCCCGCAGCCGGCTTCGTCTTGGGTCCAACCATCTGTGGCACTCTCTACACCTTCAACCCCACCTACTCCGCATTAGGTGCAAGCGTCATGCTCACCATCGCACTGATGACGGCCCTGAGTGGCAGTGGATTTAGACGTCGAAATCGTTTTCGATAGCGGAGCGAATCGCCGGTGGAATGGCGGCCGCCTGCGCGCTGGCCTGATCGACAAACGCATGAGTGAATTGGCCTGTTGCTCGGGAGACCGTTTCGTCGCCAACAAAAACACCTATCTCCCAGGTCACTGATTTTTCGCCTAAACGAAGAATTCTCAGACCCAAATCCACCCGTTGGGGATACGCCACCGGCGTAAAATAATGACACCCAGAGGACACAACATAGCCAACGACAGAGTCGACGCCAGGGCGCATACCACCCGCCTCGATCAAGTATTGATTCACTACGGTGTCGAACCATGCGTAATAGACCACATTATTGACGTGCCCGTAGATATCGTTATCTGCCCAACGCGTGGGCACCGGGAAAAATCGCTGAAAACTCTCTCGTTGCGCAGGGGATGGACGAGTCATCGAAGCCCCGACCATGCTCGTTGATACAGTTTGAGAGCGTCGTTTTCAGTCACAGGCACCGGGTTATTGACCAGTAATCGCTGCTGCAACATGGCGTCTCGCGCCAGCAATGATAGATCCTCTTCCGGCACACCCGCGGCCTGTAAAGACCTCGGCAGTCCCGAATCGGCTATTAAGGTCTCAAACCAGTCGATAAAGCCGTCTACCGACAGTGCCACTGACCCAGGTAATTGCCCCGCCAGCTCAATATATTGCTCGCCCGCTACCGGGGCATTGAAGGCGAGCACACTGGGTAGCATGAGCGAATTACTCAAGCCGTGCGGTATGTGATAGTGCCCGCCTAAAGGGTAGGCAAGCGCATGAACGGCAGCGACGGGCGCGTTGGCAAAAGCCTGCCCCGCAAACAGTGCGCCAAGCAGCATGGCCTCCCTCGCTGCACTGTTGGTGCCGTCCGTGATAACCGTGTGTATATTGCCTGCCAGCAAACGGAGCGCACGCAGCGCGAGTGCATCCGATATGGGGTTCTTTTTGTGTTTCGTTGTGAACGCCTCGATAGCGTGTACCATGGCATCGATACCGGTCATTGCCGTCACCGCCCTGGGAAGCTCGAGCGTTAAACTGGCATCGAGCACCGCCACATCGGGCAGTAGGATTGACGAGCTAACACCGGCTTTTGTCGTCTCACCCGTAGTAATGATCGCCACCGGGGTGACTTCCGATCCGGTCCCGGCAGTGGTCGGCACCAAAATAAGAGGCAGGCGACCACCCCTGACCTGATCAACGCCATACATATCAGCTAACCGTTGATCCCCTGCGGCGAGTACCGCAATCACCTTGGCAACATCCATGGAGCTTCCACCGCCCACAGCAATCACGCCGTCACAATGCTGCTCACGAAGATCACTGAGGGCCGCCTCCACCACTGCTTCAGCAGGGTCTGCAGTCACGCCACTAAAGACGGAGACGTCAGGGCACTGGGGTATCATGGCCGAAACAACAGGACCGATAAGACCGATATCAACCAAGCCTGCATCGGTGACGAGTAACGGCTTGCGAACCCCTAATCGCTCACACAATGAGCCCAGCGTGAGGGCGCTATCTGCCCCCACGATGATCTCAGGTACGGTGTGGAAACTAAACGGCATCATGGGTCAAAGGTGAAGATCACTTTACCCTTGGCGCGCCGCTCCATCATCGCCGCATAGCCCCTGTGGTATTCCTCAATCGGGAATATGTCGGTGACCACAGGCTTGATCTTGCCCTCCTCAAACCACTGCCACAGCGTCGCTATGTTTTGCTGATGAACCTCAGGCTCCTCTCCCACAAACCGGCCCCAGAATACCCCCACAATTTGGCAACCCTTCAAGAGGGTTAAATTAAGCGCGATACTGGGTATAGGACCATTGGCAAAGCCCACGACGAGGAATCGGCCCTTCCATGCCATGGAGCGGACGGCAATCTCACTAAAATCTCCGCCGACAGGGTCATACACCACGTCGACACCGCGCCCACCGGTGAGGGTTTTAAGTCGACCTTTGAGGTCTTCAGTGCCGTAGTTAATCACCTCATCGGCACCCAGTTGTTTGCACAGTTCGAGCTTTTCGTCACTGCTCGCTGCAGCAATTACCTTGGCACCAAGGGCTTTACCCAGCTCTACCGCCGTACTACCAACTCCACCCGCCGCACCCAACACCAACAAGGTTTCACCTGGCTGGAGTTGAGCGCGCTGAACGAGGGCGTGATAAGAGGTAAAATAGGTGATGCCAATACCCGCCGCTTCGACCATCGACAGAGCCTTGGGTTTTGACATGAAGGTGTGCTCATTGGCAACGATAGCTTCACTAAAACTGCCGGCACCCGAGGCGTGAATCACTTCGTCACCTATCTGCCAGCGGGTGACTGCAGCGCCCACCGCCTCAACGACGCCGGCACATTCACCACCTGGGACAAAGGGTAAATCGGGCTGCATTTGGTACTTACCCTGAATAATCAACACGTCAGGAAAGTTGAGACCCGCCGCGCAAACCCGGATGCGCACATCGTGATCACCCAGTTCGGGCAGTACCCAGTCCGCGGTCAGGTCAAGCGTCTCGGGAAGACCGTGTTCTCGACATACCAATGCTTTGGTCATATCAGTAAACCTCAAACAAACCAGCAGCGCCCATACCACCACCCACACACATGGTGACCACCACATACTTGACACCGCGGCGCTTACCTTCCAGTAACGCATGGCCAATCATACGTGAACCGCTCATTCCATAGGGATGACCGACCGCAATAGCACCACCATTGACGTTGAGTTTATCGTTATCGATACCCAGCTGATTGCGGCAATGTAACACTTGTACTGCGAACGCTTCGTTCAGCTCCCACAAGCCAATGTCATCTACGCTCAGGCCATGTTGCTTGAGCAGTTTGGGGACTGCAAAGACGGGGCCGATGCCCATCTCATCAGGCTCACATCCGGCCACCGCCATCCCTCGATAGGCGCCGAGTGGCTGCAAACCCAGTTGCTCCGCCATCTTACTGTCCATGACAACCTGTGCGGCGGCTCCATCAGATAGCTGCGACGCATTGCCCGCGGTAATGGATCCCCCTTCAATCACCGTTTTCAACCCCTGTACACCCTCCAGGGTAGAGGCACGGACGCCTTCATCGCGACTCACCGTGACCTCGCCCTCTGACTGCTCACCCGTCTCTTTATCCCAAGTAATGCGATTGGCTGTCACGGATATAATTTCCGCGTCGTAAGCGCCCGCTTCGTAAGCCGCAGCTACCCGTAGCTGTGACTGCAAACCGTACTCGTCCATCGCATCGCGACCAATGTCATAACGCTTGGCTACCACTTCGGCGGTTTGGAGCATGGGCATATAAATATTTTTATGTAGGGCAACGAGCTCTTCGTCAACGACCCTATGGAGATTCATTTTGTCGTTTTGTACCAGAGAAATAGATTCGACTCCCCCTCCAACAACTACGTTCATGCCGTCGTACATAACCTGCTTCGCGGCGGTCGCCACCGCCATCAAACCCGAAGAGCACTGCCGATCTATCGTCATGCCCGATACGGTGACCGGCAAGCCCGCGCGCAGCGCACTATTACGTGCCACATTATGGCCCTGAGTGCCTTGCGGCATAGCGCAGCCAATGATGCAGTCATCGACCTGCGCCGGATCGATCCCGGCGCGCTCCACCGCGGCGCGCACCGCGTGCCCAGCCAGCGTGGGCGAGGGAGTGTTGTTAAAACTGCCGCGGAAGGCTTTGCCGATTGGCGTTCGAGCGGTGGAAACAATGACTGCTTCTTTCATGAGTTTACTCCTGAGTAGACGATTACATGGGTGCCAAGTCTTTCCTGTTAACGCGCTTTACGTCGCGATAGCTACGCCGGCGGATTACCCCTCGAGCGTTATCCCTTTACCTTGCGCTGCTTTTCCTACCATTTTGAAAGTCTGTTCAAAACCGGCTTGCAGTGGCGTTTCACCACCATTAGCAATCGCCTCCCAATGGGCTTCAAGACCCTCAGGCGTCTGCTCCGCTTCAGGCAGCCACATTCCGTCGGACTCGACGATTTTTGCCACCGCAAAAGACCCCGCTCCCGCCGCCAAAATCGTTCGCGTCGGCGCATTTTCAGAGACCAAAAACAACACCGCTGGCGTCACTGCTTCTGGCGTTAACAAACCAAAGGCTTGCGCCGACATAAGGCCCTCGGTCATGCGCGTACCTGCCGTTGGCGCCAACGCATTGGTGCGTATATTGTACTTAGCCCCCTCTTGGGCAAGGGTATTCATCAACCCCACGACACCCATCTTCGCAGCACCGTAATTCGTTTGCCCAAAGTTGCCATACAAGCCGCTGGACGAGGTGGTCACGACGATGCGCCCGTACTCTTGCGCTTTCATAATATCAAACACCGCTTTGGTACAATACACCGTACCCATGAGATGAACATCGACCACAAGTCGGAAATCATCCATGCTGACTTTGGTAAAACTTTTATCCCTCAAAATCCCCGCATTGTTAACCAAAATGTCTATTCGACCCCAGCGATCCATGGTTTTTTGCACCATGTCTTGCACTTGATCAAAGTCAGCGACATTGGCGGGGTGCGCCATTGCTTCGCCACCGAGGGCAGTAATCTCTGCGACCACAGCGAGCGCTGCATCACTATTGGAGCCTTCACCTGATACGGAGCCCCCCAGGTCATTAACCACCACTTTGGCACCGCGCTTTGCCAGCTCAATAGCATGGCTGCGACCAAGGCCATTGCCTGCGCCGGTGACAATGGCGATTTTGTCATCATATCGAATCGTCATCGTGTTTTTCTCCCCCTCGTTAACTGCTGATTAGCCTAAAATACTCATACCAAGCCACTCGGCGTAGACAGCCGGCGTCTCTTCGCCCTCAATCTCCACGGTGATATTTTGCTGCGTTAACAAGCGCTTATCGTCTTTGCGTTCCACACTCGCCAACTCAACATGGGCTCTGACTCGCTTTCCTGCCCGCACTGGCGCTAAAAACCGCACCTTGTTGAGACCATAATTAACACCCATTACCATCCCTTCGGGATGGACTGACACGCTCTCACACAGTTTGACCAACATTGATAGGGTTAAAAATCCATGCGCTATGGTTCCACCGAACGGCGTTTGCGCCGCAGCCTCTTCATTAATATGAATAAACTGATGGTCTTCGGTGCAATCTGCGAAGGTGTTGATTCGCTCCTGCTCGAGCGTGACCCAGTCGCTAACACCGAGTTTCGTCCCTGCCATCTGCTCCAGCGCTTCTGGCGCTACTGTTTTGAACGTCATTGCTGTGTCCTCCTAAAAAAGTGATTGAACTGGGCATGATCCATGCCTAGCCATCGCGAAATGTTGCCGGCTAGTCACGGTGAGTCGTCGCATATCGCTTGAGCTCATGGCGACCAACGACCATACGATGAACCGCATCGGGACCGTCTGCCAAACGTAGCGTTCGCTGCCCCGACCACATAGCGGCCAACGGCGTATCTTGAGATACGCCAATGCCACCGTGCATTTGAATAGCCTCATCGACGATCTTGAGCGTCATATTGGGGACGACAGTTTTAATCATCGAAATCCAAATACGCGCCTCTTTGGCGTCTACGTTGTCCATCATCCACGCGGTTTTTAAGGTCAGTAATCGCGCCTGCTCGATGGACATCCGCGCATCGGCAATGATGTCAATATTAGCGCCCAGTTTCGCGAGAGGACGGCCAAAAGCCTCCCGGGTTGTTGCACGCTCGCACAGCAATTGCAGGGCGCGCTCGGCGGCGCCAATGGAGCGCATGCAGTGGTGAATCCGTCCGGGGCCTAAACGGCCTTGTGAAATTTCAAACCCACGGCCCTCACCGAGAATCATATTGTCTTTGGGTACGCGGACGTCGTTTAAGCGTAGGTGCATGTGTCCATGGGGCGCATCATCCATGTTAAACACGGTGAGGTGACGAAGAATATCAACGCCGGGCGTGTCCAGGGGTACTAAAATTTGACTTTGTTGCTGATGCTTTGGGGCATCGGGGCTGGTTTTAACCATACAGATCATAATCTTGCAACGCGGGTCTCCCGCTCCAGAAATCCAGTGTTTTTCACCGTTAATCACCCATTCATCACCCTCAAGAACCGCTCGAGTAGCAATATTGGTGGCATCTGAAGAAGCCACCGCTGGTTCAGTCATGCCAAAACATGAACGAATCTCGCCGGCGAGGAGTGGCGCTAGCCATTGCTGTTTTTGGGACTCACTGCCGTACTTGTGCAGGACCTCCATGTTGCCGGTATCCGGCGCTGAACAGTTGAACACCTCTGCGCCCAAATGACACTTGCCCATCTCTTCTGCCAAGTAGGCGTATTCGACCGTGTTCAGGCCCGAGCCTTTGTCGCCGGTGAGAAAGAAGTTCCATAGCCCGCGCTCCTGCGCACCCGCTTTCAGCTGCTGAAGAATGTCTGTCTGACGCTCGGAGAATTCCCAGGGACTACCGGTGCGCAGCTCTTGGAAAAACTCCGCCTCTAGCGGCATTACGTCATCGCTAATGTAAGCACGCACTTGCTCAAGCAAGGGCTCAAGTCGCGCTGAGATACCCAGATCCATAACTGACATCCTGTGTGTAAAGGGAGAAAAAAGGGCTAGGACGGGGCCATGCGCCCAGCTTTCGAACATACAGTATGTTTTCTTTACACTCAAGTATGTGATCGGCGGCGGCAGGTATCGCCACTGCTTGCTCTCACTACACCGCCTTTTTGTCACTGCCCTCGCACAGGAGTGACCCGGCGCTCCCCGATAGCACACCTTGATTCCCAGGCGGTAAACACATAGGGATCTACGGCGCAGATTCGCCAGGTGTTAGTTCACTAAAGGAAACCCAGCGGGTTGTCGCTACAGCTTCTTAGCAGGTTTTTACTTGGCGGGAAATGCACAAGTGCTACCTTGAGGGTCTCAGGACCAATACCTGATTTCTTATAGCCACCGAATGCTGCATGGGCTGGATAGGCGTGATAACCGTTCATCCAAATGCGGCCCGCCTTGTCGAGCCAACAAAATGATTGCATTTTGCTGCGCGCTTTGCTACGCTTTTTGCGTTATAGCCATGATAACAACCTTACTGAAACGGCACCCCTCGTGAAAGCGGGGCTCGCAAAGTCTCTGGCCTAAGGGCGAACACGCCTAGGGCAGCAGGACCACCAACAAGGAGCTCGACATGCTAAAGCAAACCTTTAGTGCCACCAGCCTGTTACTCGCTGGGTTATTCGCTACTACAAGTTACGCGCAAACCCTCGACGACCTACCTGAATTAACACTCCCCGGCGCAGTAAAAGCTGAGCAAGCAATTACGGCGATTGGCAATCGGCTGCCCACATGGGCTGCCACCTACGATATGAGTGTTGCCGAATTCGCTCGAACATTGCGCGACGATGACCATGCTTTTCTCGACACCCGCGGACGCCTGTACTTCACCGAACCCGACGCGGACCTCATGCCCAGTGCCAATGCTGACCTACATGGCAGCGCGTTGTACCCGCTCTCGCAAACGTTTTTACTGGAAAGCCGGCCTGAGTCAGCGCGTACACTCTATCTTGATTTTGACGGGCATACATTGGTCAATACCGGTTGGAACACGAGTGCCGGACTGGACGTTATTGACGCGCTAGCATGGTCCCGCGACGGTGACAGAAGCTCTTTCAATGACACCGAACTCGCGGATATTCAGACCATATGGCGTCGGGTAGCCGAAGACTTTGCCGCCTTTGATATCAATGTCACCACACGGTTTCCAGGGGAAGATGCTCTTATTCGGAATACTAGCAGTGACCCTTACTTCGGCACCCGTGTATTAGTCACCCCCAACACCTTCTACAGCTGCAGTTGTGGTGGGGTCGCCTATGTGGGTACTTTCGATTACATCGGTAGCGACAGATATCAGCCAGCCCTAGTGTTCAACAGCTCGGTGGTAGGAATCGCCGAAGCGGCCTCCCATGAAGCTGGTCATAATCTTGGCCTCAGTCACGACGCAACGAGCACTGCGGGTTATTACACGGGACACGGCTCAGGAGCAACCAGCTGGGCGCCCATCATGGGGGTAGGCTACAACCGATCGGTCGTTCAATGGAGTAAAGGCGAGTACAACGACGCAACCACGACCCAAGATGACTATCAGGTAATGCATAACAACCTGCTTGGGGTGAGCGCGGATGATCATGGCGACGGCGCAGTAACGGCAACCACCCCTGCTAGCAACAGTGACGGCGCCATCAGTCACTTTGTCGCTGGGGGTGTTATTGAGACTCCGGCGGACGTTGATGCTTTTACCTTCACTGCCGGAGCGGGTGCACTTTCTATTGCGGCTCTACCGAGCGCCGTGTCACCAAACCTCGATATTGGTCTCACGCTTATCGATAGCGCTGGCAATACCGTTGTCAGTGTCAATGATGAGACTGTTCTGGAAGCCAACCTTGATGCCGACTTGGCCGGCGGGCAATACACCCTGCTGCTAGCGGGGGTCGGTAAAGGCGAGCCACTGGCAACGGGCTACACGGATTACGGCAGTTTGGGCAGCTACCAAATCACTGCCCAATACGTCGATGACGCTAACTTAGTGACGCCAACTGCCACCATAAGTTCAGACTACGCGCCAGATTTTGCACCTTTAACGGTGAATTTCGACGGCAGCTCATCGACCGATGCCTCTAGCTGGCAGTGGAGTTTTGGCGATGGCAGTCAGGCGTCAGGAAGCACCGCCACCCACCGCTATGACTATGCGGGTGCATTCACCGCGACACTAACCGTGGTAAGCGAAACCGGACTGGTTGATCGTAGCGAGATGGTGATCGATGTGATTAATCAGCCGCCCTTCGCTCAAGGCACTATTGATAGTGCGGGTGGCGAGCTGCCATTGTCTGTCAATGTGAGCGATGGAGGTAGTTACGACGTTGACGGCACTATCGCATCACTGCTGTGGGATTTTGGCAATGGATTTACCTCTGCCAATACGACCGCCAGCCATAGCTACCAGCAGGCGGGAGAGTATCTGGTAACCCTTACTGCGACGGATAATCTTGGTGCACAGACTACTGCAGTCATCGGAACTATTGTCGTCACTGCGCCGGCCTTTGTGGATAGCGTGGCGAGCAGCGAGACGTCAATCGCGGGCTCCGTCAACGGGGACTACACTCGCACCCATATTACCGATGGCAATACTCAGGTCATCCGCGAGAGTGAATCGGGGGGTAAGCCCAGCAATCGCTACAGCTATGCCGAGCACGAGTGGCAGGTCAATGTGCCTCAAGGGGAATCCCGTATTGAGGTATGGGGATCGCAAACTGCTTCCGTAGACAACGACCGTTTTATTGCGTCTTGGTTCATCGGTAACCAGAGCGGTGTAATAGGTGAATTTGGCACGACAGGCGCTGCCCTTAATGTGGCAGGTATTGCCCAGAGTGGCGGGCAACTCACGATCAAAGTAGCCGATAGCGACCGCACGCGAGGCAGCCGCAGCCTCGATAGTGTCTTCATCGATAGCATCGTTGTGGTCACTGACACTACCGTGGATCCCGGTGCTGGAGGCGGGGGCGATAACAGCAGCAATGTTGACCTCGCGCTGGTATCGACTTACAAGCAAAAGGGTGAAAACCGCGTTGACCTGTCTTGGCAAGGTAGTGGGAGCGAGTACCAAATTCTTCGTGATGGCATCTCACTGGGTACCACCACCAGCAATAGCTTCACCGACAGCAGCTTAGGCAAAGGTGGCATGACTATCCGCTATCAAGTGTGTAACGAAAACGCTGACTGCTCTAACACCTTGACAGTAACGTTTTAAACAAGCGGCTAGCAATGGCTGGACACAGCCTGTATCGATGTCGTTCACGGGCAATCTACCCGTGAACGACAACATTAAGTCGCAAACACGTCTACGAAGCACCCTTGACAACAACGACCCACTGCCGGTATCCATTGTTGTGCATGTATCGCTATTTTCGATCAGCTTTTATAACTAATTCCATTGGCTAACAGCCGCAACCGTCGGTATTCTACGGGGAGTACTTAGCAGTGTGGCAGGGATCGCATCAACACCTTGTGCGACCGGCTCACTGTCCCATCCGAAATAATGCAGGAGAGAAGGCAGATGTTGGCCACAAAAAAAATATTGATTGCCGCAATGGCTCTGATAAGTGCCGTGTCGGCGTCGAGCTTCGCAGAAAATACCTTCACCAAAGAACCCAGTTTTTGGTGGCCCGAGCGCATTGACTTATCCCCCCTGCGTCGACAGAGTCCCGAATCGAATCCCTATGGCGCTGACTTCAACTATGCCGCCGCCTTCGCCACGCTCGACCTCAGCACGGTCAAGGATGACATCCGTAACATTCTTACCCGCTCACAAGATTGGTGGCCTGCCGACTACGGACACTACGGTCCGTTTTTTATCCGCATGGCATGGCACAGTGCCGGCACCTACCGAGTGGCAGACGGACGCGGTGGAGCGGGTGGCGGTCAACAGCGCTTCGAGCCACTCAACAGCTGGCCGGACAACACCAACCTCGACAAAGCTCGTCGTCTACTGTGGCCCGTCAAGCAAAAATACGGTAGCAAACTATCCTGGGCCGATCTGATGGTATTGGCCGGCAATGTGTCCTTGGAAGATATGGGCTTTTCCACTTTTGGCTTTGCTGGCGGTCGCAGCGATGATTGGGAACCGGACCTAGTCTATTGGGGGCCCGAAACGGCCATGCTCGCCGATGAGCGCTATGAGGGTCAGCGAACGTTAAAAAAACCACTGGCGGCGGTTCAGATGGGACTCATCTACGTCAATCCCGAGGGCCCAAACGGCACACCCGACCCTGCCCTAGCGGCCAATGATATTCGCGAAACCTTTGGTCGTATGGCAATGAACGACGCAGAAACGGTAGCGCTCATCGCCGGCGGTCATACCTTTGGCAAGGCCCACGGAGCGCATAAGCCTGGAGACTGCATGGACGTTGAGCCCGCAGCAGAAAGCATTGATCAGCAGGGGATGGGTTGGAACAATCGCTGCGGCAAAGGACATTCAGAAGACACCATCACCAGTGGGCTGGAGGGGGCATGGACTGCGACCCCCACCCGATGGAGCATGATGTACTTGACCAACCTTTTTGCTTACGACTGGGAGATGACAAAAAGCCCCGCAGGCGCCACGCAATGGGTGCCTAAAGAGGGCAAGGCTGCCAACACGGTCCCCGATGCTCACCTAGCCGGTGAGCGTCATGCACCCATAATGTTTACCACTGATCTTGCGCTGACCGCCGATCCTGCCTACCGTGCGATCTCTGAGCGCTTCCTCAGCAATCCCAAAGAGTTTGAGGACGCTTTTGCCCGAGCGTGGTTTAAGTTGACCCACAGAGATATGGGCCCTCGAGCGCGTTACGTCGGCACCGATGTGCCTGCGGAAGTCCTACTGTGGCAAGATCCCCTGCCGGACGTGGATCATGCACTACTTGATGATAACGATGTTGCCGCCCTCAAAAGCGCCATTCTTAACAGCGATCTGACAGTACCGGAACTGGTACGAACTGCATGGGCATCGGCTGCCTCCTATCGCGATAGTGACAGACGCGGCGGTGCTAACGGAGCACGCATAAGACTGACCCCGATGAAAGACTGGTCGGCCAACAATCCCTCCGAGCTGGCACGTGTGATCAGCGGTTTGGAAGCCCTCCAAGCGGATTACAACGAGGCGCAGTCATCGGGCAAGCGGGTATCATTGGCTGATCTCATTGTTCTCGGGGGCGCTGCCGCCATCGAGCAGGCAGCCGCAGCCGCAGGTCACGACGTTGAGGTACCCTTCACTCCGGGGCGAACAGACGCCAGTCAGGACATGACAGACAGTCAGTCTTTCGCGGTACTAGAACCCACCGCCGACGGCTTCCGTAATTTCTATGACGCCGATCGGACCTACCTACCGCCTGTTCGAGCCATGATCGATAAAGCCAACTTGTTGAGCTTAAACGTGCCAGAAATGACTGCCTTGGTCGGTGGTTTACGGGTGCTAGGTGGCAATGCCGATGGCACCGACTACGGGGTGTTTACGGATGCCGTGGGTACACTGAGCAATGACTATTTCATCAATCTGTTGGACATGTCTACCCAGTGGTCACCGTCAAGCGAATTCGCCGGCGCTTATGTGGGTGTCGACCGGGCAACAGGCGAACGAAAGTGGACCGCAACGCCCGTTGACTTAATGTTTGGCTCGAGCTCTGAACTGAGGTCGGTCGCTGAAGTGTATGCATCGAGTGACGGCGAGAGGACATTTATCGCTGACTTTGTCGGCGCGTGGACGAAGATCATGACCAATGACCGCTTTGACCTAGAGGCCATTGCTACGCCTCGCTCGGGCATGGCGTCGCGCTAAGCACGCCCACAAGGAGCCAACCTAGCCCGGTATTGACCGGGCTTTTTTTTGCCTGACATGCAGATAGCGATGCTATTTGCCCAAGCACCCTCGTTAGTCGTAACGATCTTTTAAGACAACGAACGACAGCATCAGCAGCAGAGCACTGAAGGGCAGTGCCAGATAGATACCACTAATGCCGGTCAGGTCTTGCACAGTGACCTTACCAAAATTCAGCGGTTCTATTAAAGCGCCTTCAATATACGGAAAGGCAAAGGAAAATAGCAGGGCCCCTAGCAACCCGCCCAACACCGTAAAGATTGCATCCGCTTTGCCTTCTGCTGCACCGACGATACAGGTACCGGGACAATAGCCCGATACCGCCCAGCCGATACCAAAGACGACGCCACCGATGGCAACACCGCCGACGTAAGCGGGCTTGATGCTCATATTTGCTAATCCACCCAGGTCCAGCAAATACACGCCTAAAGTACCCACGCCAATAGCGGTACACATCAGTTTTATAATCAGCATATCTTTGAGCAACAAGGTGCCTAAAATACGCCGGTAACTGCTTGCGCCCCCCATAAAAAGAATGGCGCCAAATGCACACCCAATCAAAAAGCCAATTGTCATTAACTGCATGTGCTTAACCCCGCTGCCGATACAAAAGATGGGCCATTGCGATGGCCGACCCAAAAGTGAAAATAGCAAAGATAAAAGAACTCAGCGCTAACTGTGACATGCCGCTAATCATATGCCCGCTGGTACAGCCTCCAGCTAATCGAGCACCAAAGAGGAGTAACGCTCCGCCAAAAAAAGCCGCAGCAAAGCGTTTTTGGCGCGATCCACCAAACACCGCCTCCCACATCTTTGGCATAGAGCCTTTATCGACCTCGGGTTGCCTGCTCTTGAACACACGGGACGTCAACAAGCCGCCGACAAACATGCCGAATACCAGCATCCAGCCGTAGCCAATGCCCCAGGCTTCTTTCTCCCCATATTTAGCAAGATAAACGTTCTTTTCCGTCGCCTCGGGCGCCACCGCATGCATGACAACCGCGTCGGTAACGACAAATTGTGTGGAGACTCCGAGTGGCTTTACCAGAAATGTCGCAAGGGTCAATAATAGTCCAAGGGACACTCCCGCCACTTTCCACGAAATAATGGCTTTTTGTTCCTGCATAAGCACGTACTCCTTTGTTCCCCTAGCTAGGTTAACTAGGGCTTAGTTACTATAAATAACTATTAAGAATAAGCTTATGCTATTTTTACAAATAAGGCTAGTGGCTAAAAACCTGCGGTCATCGACATGCCATTAGTGGTCACCAGAAGGGCGCCGCCGCTCGTAGGGCTTTTTGCCGGGAGCTCCCGACAGTGCTCGGATGACAAAACGGCTGTCATCTTTGTCAGGCTCGACATCTGCAGTGGTATCTGGCTCAACGACAGGCATTGGCGATTGACGTCCATAACGTCCAGACAGCGACTTCATACAGGCAGCGCTCGCAGTGCGCCGAGTAAGGCTGGCCATGTCGTCGCTCCAACGGTGACCCATCGCCACTCTGACTTCGGCCTCGGTAGCGGCAACAACGTTGGTACAAATCGCCTCCTCCGCCATTGACATGACTGACAGGGGAATCAGGGTGATAGCTAAGTAGGGTAAACGCATAACATTCTCGCTTGACTATAATGAACAAAAAATCGAGTAAAAGCGTCGCACACTCTCACGGCGATGTATCGCGCTTTTTTGGTGCGCGAGTGCGCCAAAAGGGGTTGTGCGCATTGATGAGAGGCTCTGTGCGTTCATCAAAATGACGGGGTTAAAGCCCCCTATTTATTTAAAATCAGTAACTTAAAAAAAGTGGCACGTCGCTTGCATTTGTCTTGACGGGCGTGTGGGACTAAGCCGCCGACGGTTCCCCAGTCGGCACCCCCACACAGTTTTTGCTTTAAACATTACGTTTATGAGGAATCACTATGTACACACTGCAACGCAACGCGCTTACAGTAAAAAGTTTATTAGCCACCACTGCGCTGGTTGGAAGCGCCCTTGCAGCGCCATTGCATGCGGGGGAGTGGAGTGCCAACGCCTCCGTGACCAACAACTACATTTGGCGTGGTTTGACTCAAACCGAAAACGAAGCCGCTGTTCAAGGAGGCATCGATTACAGCCACGAGAGCGGTTTTTATGCGGGGACATGGACATCCAACGTTAACTATGGCGCGGGGGATGTCTATTCCTATGAGCACGATATCTACGCAGGTTTTGCCTTCAACACCGGTGACATCAGCTGGGATATAGGCTATCTGTACTACAATTACGACAAAGAAGCTGAGTTTGACTTTGGGGAAATCTATGGCTCAGTGGCTATTGGTGGCTTCAGTGCGACCCTATCTGTGCTGGCCAATACTGAGGCAGACGAAACGTCACCAGACCAAGACTTTGGGTTTGGTGAGGCCTACTACGGATCTCTAGACTATGGCTTCACCGTCGGTAACGGGCTGGACGTCGGCGTACATTTGGGCTACCACGATGGCGATTTTGCTGAAGCATTTAACGGTAATGCTGAAGGTTATTTTGACTACAACGTCAGTGTCAGCAAAGACGGCTTCTCGTTCATGATCAGTGATACCAACGTCAAAGGCGCTGCCGCTGAAGGGGGTTACGACAACGATCAGATGAAGTTCGTCGTGGGTTACGCGGTTGATATTTCACTGTAAGGCAACTCCTCGCTGACGTCGACCTCAGCGAACAGTGGATGCGAAAAGACTCGCCAAGGCGGGTCTTTTTTTATGTTCATTTTTTGCTAGCGTGTTCCAAGGATGCAGTAGTGGCTAGCAACGCATTTCCGTACCGATCGGTTTGGAATATCTATCTCTACACTCGCCAGATCGCAGTCATTGCTGCATTATTGTCGATGGTACTCAATGGCGAACTAACCGCCAGTGGGCCCGCCTATCCTCCCAGACAGTGAGTGCTTCTATGACCGACATCAGTAACAAATGCCTATGGATCACCGGCGCTTCATCGGGCATTGGTGCCGCTTTAGCAACAGCGGCCAGTGCTGCGGGAGCTCAGGTCATCCTCTCAGGGCGGCGTACCGAGGCCTTGAGCGACGTTGCCAAGACGCTCGCAGGACCCTGCTTAATACTACCTTTTGAGGCCACAGATTACCCCGCGCTTGACGACATTACTGCGCGAGCCTGGGCGTGGCAGGGTCAGGTGGATGTGCTCATCAACAACGCCGGCGTTAGCCAACGTAGCGTGGCTGTCGATACCGCCCCTGAGGTTTATCAACAGATGCTGAATATTGATTTACTGGCACCCATTTGGCTGACTCAGCTGCAACTGCAGCGGATGGTCACCGCGGGGGGCGGTCACATTGTCGCGATCAGCTCTCTTGCGGGTCGAATTGGCGCGCCACTGCGAACTGCCTATTGCGCTGCAAAACACGGTTTACTCGGCTATATGGATGCACTGCGTTGTGAAGTGGAAACTCTACACAATATTCGCGTCACTACCGTATTACCTGGCTCTGTGGCAACTGACGTGTCACGCAACGCATTGACCGGCGATGGCTCACGACGAGGACGCTCTGACGATGTCATCGACGGCGGTGATCATCCCATGGATTGTGCTCGCGCAATTCTAGCGGCCATTAGCGCCAACACGCCTGAGCTCATCTTTGCGAAGGGTAATGAGCTAGCACTCACGCAACTCCGCCACGACGATCCAGACACTTTTTTTACCACCGCGGCGGGTTATGGGGAAAAGACCGTCAGGGCATTTAACACCGAATGCTAACAACAATACTGGCGCGCAGCCCCCACTATTATTAGGCCGCCCTTAACGCTCTACCCAGCCGTTGCTGACCAAGCATTGACGAGGCTTTGCCCTCACACCAAGCAAGCTGACCGGCAATCCATACCCGATCAACGATACCCTCAGATCGGTTGACCATTTGTGGGTGATCAAACACTTCCCGGTGTTCAATTTGGCGGGTTCTGTCCGGCTCCCAATCATCTAAGGCACTCGGATTTATCAACACCAGATCCGCTTGCTTACCGGTTTCAATCGATCCAGCATCAATCCCGAAAAACTCGGCGGGCTCCCGTGTCAACCGTCGCACCATGCGCGACACGGTCTCCTCATTACGAGCTCGTGCTAACTTCAATGACATAAGGTTGGCATCAAAAAATGCCATATTGGTAATATGTGCGCCAGAGTCGTTAAATCCTGGCATTGCCGCTTCATGGAGGAGTAAGTCTAGCGTGGCGCGATTACCGACATTTCCGACGTCCGCATAAAAGCGGAACTGTTTGTCATATTCACGCATGAGGTGGATCATGAAATCCGCATCGCTGTCAAAGCATGCCGGAGTGAGTTCAAACGCGTGACGCTCTTCGTCGCTCCGGGCGTGCGCTTCTCCACCTGACTTGTAGGCCTCTACCCTGGCCATCACCTGCGCAAAGGTTTCACCATTCCACTCAGGGACAGGCGCACCGTCAAAAACCAATAACTGGGGATCGCGAATAACCAAGCTGTCCGGCAAGCCTATGCGCGCTTTCCAGCTAGCCAGGTCATTGCCTGTTCGACCGTGCCGCCACTCCTGTCGAAAACGCGTTTGCCACTCCGGATCATCCAGTAATCGAAGACGCCCTTCTCGATCATCATATTCTTTAGCAATGAGCTCCGCTCCCGCACTCATCTCCTCAAATAGCGGACTCACAATACCGTCAGACCAAACTCGGAAGTTAGTGCCCAAGGCTTGAAAATGTAAGCGACCCTTTAACAGCCAAGAGTTAAGTAAGCGGGCATAATTTAAAAACAGCTTGCCCGTCTTGGGAGCTACCGCCATTTCCATCGCTGACAGCGCTGACGTTTTTAAGGTCTTACCAAATAGCCGCCCGCTGGTCAGGGTAAAATACGCGAAAGCCATGAGTTTGTTTTCTATGATTGGCGTGGTCTGCCAGACCCGATCGTTATTACGAACAACCTTTAACAGGCGCTTGAGCTCACCAAAGCTGGCAAACTGCGTGGGAATTCGCTTATCCGTATTGGGTGCGTTGGACAAATAATGGAACGGCAGACCATCGGTGCTCATGCCAATATACCCTTGGGCCATGGCATCCTCTAACAGCGATTCCATATGCTGAAGCTCTTCCTCGGTGGGCGCTCGACTCACACTATCTTGCAAGCCCATTGCTTCAATACGCAGCATCGAGTGAGGCACAAAAGCAGCCATATTCGGGCCTAAAGCAATGTTATCGAAGTGGTCAAGATAATCACCGGTATTATCCCAAGAGATCGCATCGGCACACTGGCGCAAAATTTTCTTGGGAATATTTTCCACCCGAGTAAAGCAGTCAATAATAGGGTCTTGATCACCCTGCTGTTGGCGGCCAAAACAGGTGCCTAAACTACAATTTCCCACTAACACCGTCGTGGTTCCATGCCTCACCACCTCGGACAAACCGGGCGAGACATCAACCTCTAAATCCAAATGGGTATGAATATCAAGCAACCCTGGCAGCAACCACTGCCCCTCAGCATCCACGACCTCGCGGGCTACGGCCCTAGGGAGATCGCGGCCTCGCGCCACCACCTTGCCGTCCTTGATCGCAATGTCTTCAATGACCGCTGGATCGCCTGACCCGTCAAACAACGTGGCGCCCCGAATCAATACATCCCACTGTTCTGTCATCACTCGCTACCCTTTTGCTATTCACTGACCTAGTTGTACTTGGATTCGTTCACTCCGACCACTCTGTGCGCAGTATAGCGAAGCCGCAGTGCCGATCTTTCAGCGGCTCGGCCATGCAGCCGTACAACCGCTTACCCTCGAGTTCACTTGACGTCATGATAAATATTTTGGACGTCTTCACAGGCGTTGAGCAAATCCAATAGTTTCTCGAATTGCTCACTCTCATCATCATTAAGAACCGTTTCGCCCTTAGGGACGAATTGAATCTCATCTATCTCAAACGCTAGCTCAGGATAGGCCCCAGTCAAGGCGTTACGCGTTCGGGCATATTCGGTGTGGGGTGCAATCACGGTGAGCAGTTGCCCATCGCTTTCGACTTCGGTGACGTCGATATCGGCCATCAACAAGGTCTCCAAGACGTCGTCTTCTTCGCCGGCGAATACAAACACGGCAGCATGATCAAACATATGCGCGACTGTACCTGGGGTACTAATTTTACCTTTCCCTTTGGTAAAGGCGGGGCGTACGTCACCGATAGTTCGATTAACGTTGTCGGTGAGGCACTCCACCAACACCATGCAGCCGCCAGGGCCAAACCCTTCATAGCGCGCAGTCTGAAAATCCTCACCGACCCCTGAGTTAGCCTTGTCCAGTGCTTTTTCAATGACGTGAGTGGGCACCTGATCTTTTTTTGCCCGATCGATGAGCGCACGTAACGATAAGTTGGCGCTCAGATCTGTGCCACCCGCTTTTGCCACGACATAGATTTCACGACTATATTTGGAATAAATAGACGTTTTGACGGCCGCGGTTTTGGCCATAGACATTTTGCGGTTCTGGTACGCACGCCCCATTACTCAACTCCGATAATCGTCTTGATGGTCGAAGTTTAGCTTCTTGAGGGAAACTTTGCTCGCCGCTGTTACTCGGGGGTGATTCACACTATTCTCAGGCTGCCACTAACAAACGGTTTACCGGCACAGGCAACGGTGGGCCTTGTTTTGGGCGGCGGGAAGATCCCTGAGCAGACATAGCAACGACCCGGGCGATAAAGGGCAACGCTGAATGCCATCACTGCCGGCATTAATCGTGCTCCAAAAACCGGCGCGTCAGGGCGTGGTAACGGACTGGAAACAGCCGAGCGAACAGATGCATTAGCTTTGCGTCGCGTCCTATAAGAATCTGCGGCTTGGACTGCGCCACCCCCTTTAGGATCACGGCAGCTGCTTGCTGGGGGGTCGTGGAGGCGTATTGCTTAAACTGCTCATCACGCTGCTCGGGGGTAGCCCACGCATCTTGTCCATCGGCGCGCGCTCGGCGGGCAATGTTGGTCGCTATGCCGCCAGGGTGTACACAGCTCACCCGGATAGACGTATCATAATATTCAGCAACGAGCGATTCTGTAAAGCCACGCACGGCAAATTTAGCCGCATTATAGGCCGACTGGGTGGCTATACCGACCATACCAAAAATAGAGGACACGTTAACCAGATGCCCTACTGGCGCTCGGGTTAGCAACGGCAGGAAAGCCCTCGAGCTCCAAACAACCCCCCAAAAATTAACGCCCATTAACCACTGATAATTATCTTCAGTGGCATCCTCAAATAACGCCGAATAAGCGACTCCAGCATTGTTAAATACCGCATCAATAGCCTGAGTATGCTGGCTAATTTCGTCAACCCACGCGTCGATAGCCTGCTTATCGCCACAGTCAACCACCCTGAGATGGACGGGGGCTGACTGTGCATCTAATTGACTGTATGTGGCCTGCAAACGCTCATCGCTGATATCACAGAGCCACAGTGCACAGCCTTCCGCATTGAGCTGCATGGCCAACGCTCGACCGATACCATCCCCCGCTCCCGTCACTGCCGCAGATTTACCCTCAAAGTAGTGTGTCATTGCATGGTCCTCTCGATTCTAAAATGGCCCTGACAGTCGCCCCTATCCATAATAAACGAGGCATCTTAGCAGGCGTCAATAATGCCTGGTCGCTCCCTGGCGCACGCATGAGTGACCCTGTCACTCGCTTCGGTATGGGCTGATTCGTCAGTGTTATTTCGGTCATATGACTTGCCATTGACTATGAGGCCAGAAAAATAACACCCTTTGACGATTTAATCTTTTGTTTGTTACCTTAAACGCCCGCCTTTTGAGCGGCAAACGAGCACCCTTACCATGGACCTCAGCGATTTTCTCTCGGCAAACGATATCAAAGCATTCACCCAGCGCAGTGATGGCATGGGCCTGTACATGGTGGCCTGTAATTGGCTAATGATTCTGCTGATATTCGCGTTGGTTGCCCTGTGGACGCATCCGATAACGGTAGCCCTTGCCATTGTTCTCCTCGGTGGACGACAGTTGGGGCTGGCCGTCTTAATGCATGAGGCGGGGCACAACACCTTATTTAAAACCCCGTTCCTCAACCAATGGATCGGCCAATGGGTCTGTGCGTTACCCGTATTGGGTGACTGCACGCGGTACGCCGCTTCGCACCGAGAGCACCATCGGACAGTGGGCAGCCACGCCGATCCGGACCTCCCTAACTACCAGCACTACCCCATCGACAAAGCGAGTTTTAAACGCAAACTCTTACGCGATGTGTCCGGAAGAACAGGGATTAAATTACTTGTTGGCTTGGTCACCGGTGGGGGTCGTAGCATCATGATGCGTGCGGGTGAAAAAACAGCCATCGCCCATGGCATCCTTGTCAATGTCGGCTTGTTTGCGCTGCTACTGCTGGTGCAACACCCCTCGCTATATGGCTTGTGGGTGGTAGCCTATTTAACCACCTACCCCCTGTTTGCCCGAATTCGACAGGTGGCTGAACACGGTGCGGTCGACAACCTATTTGCTGCCGATTCACGACTCAACACTCGCACAACGCTACCCCGCTGGTATGAACGCATCGTGTTATGCCCCAACTACGTCAACTACCACCTCGAGCATCATCTATTAGCGAGCGTACCGTGTTACCGATTACCCAGGTTGCATCAGCATTTGCTGAACAGAGGCTTTTTCACGGAACACCCCCAATCACGGGTTTATGGTTATTGGGGGGTACTCAAACAGGCGGTGCCGGAGTTGGGCTCAGCAACCATTCCTGCGGCTTGACGGGTACGTCAGTCGCTTGCCCCGCGGGCAGTCGGCCAACGAGGGATAAGCCTGGGGGTAACGGCAACATAGGCCTGATACTCAGGATCATCGCCCCACTGACGCGCCGCTTTGGCGGCTAGTGATGGAATCCCGCTAATGCGGGTCAGTAAAAGAACCACGAAAATGGGCGAAATCAACGTCAGCCACTGACCTCCTGAAAAGGTCGGTAGCGCGGTAACCGCAACGCCCCACCACAATAAGATTTCTCCACTGTAATTTGGGTGCTGACAGATCGACCACAAGCCGCTGGCGATGAAGCGTTGCGCCTTGGCGGGATCACGGCGGAACTGAGTTTTCTGATAATCTGCCATCGCTTCAAACAGTAACCCTGTGCACCACATCAGCACACCAATAATCGATACGATCTCTATCGGTTCGCTGACACCCCCTAACATGGCTGTCAGCGCCGCCGAACTCGTCAAAGAAATCCACAAGCCTTGCAGATTCCACACAAGAAAGAATCGCGCGGGAGAGCGCTTAATCTTACGAAACCGTTGGTCCTCGCCAACCTCACGAATGCGTAGAAACAAAAATGACCCCAAGCGGAGGGCCCAAATAACTACCATGCACAGGAGTAGCGTAGCTACTAAACCACCACTGCTCCACCACCAAGCGGCGATAGCCGCTCCTGCGAAAGACAGGCTGCCCAATAAATCAAAGTAGTGTTCAGTGTTGTAAAGCCATGCATGGAAAAACCCGAGCCATTGGACAGCAAAAATACTGGCAAACAAGATAACTAGCCCGGGCAAACCGGCTACTGTGCCAACCGACGGACTGGCAAACCACCCGAGGACCATAGTGGCAGCGAGCAATAGCACCGCCATAGCTATTAGTTTCATCTTCGACTACCCCACTCGCGACCACCCATACTCAAGTTACGCTAGTTTGCAGTAACTGGTTCGCTCAGTGCCACCATGTCCATCATTACCGTCGCCATTCGCGATTAGTCGTCGTATTTTTGGTTGGCTTAACGCGCTAGTCGCGAAGCTGCCCAGCGATCAACAGCGGATACTGAAAGCCTCCAGCATTAATTTTACTTATGTTGAAGCCCATCTATTGCCAGCGATCCCTTTATCCGCTTATGTTGGTGCTGCAGGGAGTTGACACCGACCTTGCACCTTTGGGGAAGAACGACATGAATCCAGCGCTTACATTAGGAACTCTCTGTCCATTATTTTTAATTGTCCAAGCCGGGCAGCGATAGATCGTGCCATTTGGCTTATTGAAATATGGCTTAGGAAAGGATTACCCGTTCGAACGGGAACCCGATCTCCCCGCTACACCCACCCTAAAACAGCACTACGATGTGGTCATCATTGGTGGCGGGGGCCACGGTGTCGCTACGGCTTATTATCTAGCGAAGTACCATGGCATCACCAACGTCGCGATTCTAGAAAAAGCCTATTTAGGGGGCGGTAACACGGCCCGCAACACCGCAGTCATTCGCTCAAACTACCTCACTCCGCAAGGGGTACGCTTTTATAGTGAATCGGTCAAATTATTTGAGCGCCTGTCCAATGAATTCGACTTCAATATTATGTACTCCCAGCGAGGGCAGTTAACCTTGGCACACACGGATGCCACGGTCCGCGCCTTTAGGCAGCGCGCAGAAGTGAACACGCACTTTGGTGGACGCACTGAACTCATCGATCCCCACCATATTGCAGAGCTTGTACCGACCTTGAATCTCAACCCTGCCAACATGCCGGTGCTCGCTGGACTATGGCACAAGGATGGCGCCACCGCACGACACGATGCGGTGGCCTGGGGCTACGCTAAAGGTGCCACACAACGCGGGGTTGAATTACATCAACTGACCGAGGTCATCGACATCATTAAAGAAGGCGACAGGGCCGTTGGTGTAAAAACCAATCGAGGCACCGTGCACTGTCGGAGCATTGTTCAAGCCGTCGCCGGTTACAGCGCCGTCTTGGCGGGTATCGCTGGCTTTAAACTGCCCCTGGTTAGCTACCCGCTGCAGGCCATGGTGACCCAACCGGTCAAACCGTTCCTCGATCCTCTAGTCAGTTCTTCAGCTCTGCACTGCTATGTACAACAAACCAGTCGAGGGGAGTTGGTATTCGGTGGTGGATCAGACCCCTATCCGCTATACAACACCCGCTCTACCCTCGAGCTGAAGGAGAGCTTAATTGCCCATGCAGTGGAGATGTTTCCGTTCATGAGTGAAATGCAACTCCTGCGCCAGTGGGCAGGCATTACCGATATGACCAGCGATTACAGCCCCATTATGGGTTTGAGCCCACTCCGTCATTACTATTTGGACGCCGGTTGGGGTACTTGGGGATTCAAGGCCACCCCCATCTGTGGCCAAACGATGGCCGAGCTCGTTGCCAACGATGGCAAAGTGCCAGACCTTATTGCGCCGTTTGCGCTGGACCGCTTTGATCACTTTAAACAAGTCAATGAAATGGGCGCCACCGCCGCTAGCCACTGAGGAGGCTCACTGTGAAAATCTTACATTGCCCACTCAATGGGCCGCGCAATATCAGCGAATTCGTTTATGGGGGGCAAGTCAAGCCCATGCCCAATCCTGAGTCCGCCACCGATACCGAGTGGGCGGCGTATGTATTTTATGAGAACAACAGCATCGGGGTGGTGCGGGAGTGGTGGCTTCATGCCCCCAGTAGCTATTGGTTTATTGTCGAACGCCATAATGGTAGTGACACGATTCTACGCACCTACGACCCCAGTGAATTACTGAGTAACCCTGGCATGGTGAGCCTCGAGGACGCCATCCAATGACCAGATCAAGACTCGACGCGCCCTTTGGTCAATGGATCGATCGATCTGAGAGCGTGGACATTCGCTTTGAGGGCAAAACCTACTCAGGCTTCATGGGCGATACCGTGGCCAGTGCGCTGATCGCCAACCAGCAGTGGCTGTTGTCTCGGTCATTCAAATACCACCGCCCTCGAGGTCCGTTAACCCTCTGCGGCCACGATGCAAATACCCTGGTACAACTCCCCGAGGCGCCAAATCGTCTTGCGGATGAACTTCCTATCTCTGAGCACCGCGTCATTAACGCGCAAAATTATTCGGGCAGCCTAGAGCGCGACCGAAACCAATTACTGGACAGCCTTGGCCGCTTTATGCCGGTCGGCTTTTATTACAAAGCCTTTTACAAGCCCTTCGGTAGCTGGCGGTTTTGGGAGCGCATCATCCGTCGAAAAGCGGGACTGGGCGTTGCCAATCTCACGGTCGAACCGAGGTATACGGACAAACAATACCTGTTCCACGATATTGCCATTATTGGTGGAGGACCCGCCGGCCTAAGTGCCGCGCTCACCGCCGCACAGGCCGGCGCCTCGGTATTGTTGATTGATGATCAACCGCATCTAGGCGGATCATTGAACTATCACCGCTTTGACATCGACGCGGCTGAGAGAGCACCGACGCTCAACCACTTGCGGACACAGATCCTCGATAATGACAACATTAGAGTACTCACTTCGGCCACCTGCAACGGCTGGTTCACCGATCACTACTTACCAGTTTTACAGGGTTCACGCATGTACAAAGTGCGCGCCAAAGCCTGCATTCTCGCCAGTGGCTCCAGTGAACAACACGTGGTTTTTAGGCACAACGATCTGCCAGGGATCGCTCTGTGCAGTGCCATCGATCGCCTGATCATGCTCTATGGGGTGGCTCCCGCCCAACGACTTGCCGTACTGGCGGGTAATGATCAGGCTTATCTTACCGCTCTCAACGCCCATGATGCGGGCATAGCGGTGTGTGGCGTGATTGATATGCGCGCCGCTTGCGATGATGCCAACCTGGTCACGGCACTGCAGGCGCGTCATATTCCACTGTTTAGCCATGCTACCGTTTTCGAAGCGCATGCAAATTCGCCCGGTCATCAACTCGCCGCCATCGATATTCATCGGCTCGATAGTCATGGGGCCGTTACTGAACACTGGACCACCTTAGCCTGCGGCGCTCTGGCAGTATCGTCGGGATTCATGCCTGCTTATCAGCTGGCCTGCCAAGGCGGCGCTCGCTTAAGCTACGACGACGGCAGCGCACTGTTTTCGCTGACTGAACTCCCCGAAGGGATGTTCTTAGCGGGTTCGGTCAACAGTATCCACGCCTTGCACGCGGTTTTAGCAGATGGTGCTCACAGTGCGCGACAGGCCTTACGCCACTTAGGTCTGGCACCTGTTGACAGCCGCGATGACGGGGTGAGCTGTGATGTGTCGGTTAATCATCCCTGGCCTATTTTTCAACATCCTAAGGGTCGAGAATTTGTCGACTTCGACGAAGACCTGCAAATCAAAGATATTGTTAACAGCACGCGCCAAGGCTATCGCGACATTCAGTTGGTCAAACGCTTCTCCACGGTAGGTATGGGCCCCTCTCAAGGACGACACTCAGCACTACCGACTGCTCGGCTTGTGGCACATGCGACCCAGCGCAGCGTGTCAGAGACGGGAGTCACCACGGCAAGACCGCCGGTAAAACCCGAGCCTCTGGGTCTGCTGGCGGGTAGGCGCTTTGACCCGGCGCGTAAAACCCCTTTGGATCAGCGACACCGAGCCTTGAACGCCCACATGGTCCCCGCCGGTAATTGGCGTCGACCGGCTTTCTATGGTGCGCCGCAAGCGCGTGACCGGTGGGTTCAGGAAGAAGCCTTGGCGGTGAGAACGAATGTTGGACTTATCGACGTGAGTACGCTGGGTGGTATTGAGCTGCGCGGTGTCGATGCCGCGCAGTTTTTGAACCGGTTCTACACCTTTGCCTTTCTCAAGCAGCCGATCGGTAAAACCCGCTATGTGGTGTTCACCAATGAGCAGGGCGTAGTGTCGGATGATGGTGTGGCAGCTCGCATTGGCGCTGATCATTTTTATGTGACTGCCACCACGACCGGCGTTGACACTATGGTTCGAGAAATGCTGCGCTGGAACGCGCAGTGGCGGCTCAACGTGGATATAGCCAATGTGACCTCAGCATTCGCTGCCATCAACGTCGCTGGACCGAATGCACGTGCGGTTCTTGATGCAACCGATTGCAGCATTGACCTGAGCAATGATGCCTTCCCTTACTTGGCCTACCGTGAAGGCCACTTAGGCGCTATTCCTGTCCGCATGATGCGTGTTGGCTTCGTGGGCGAGCTCGGCTACGAGCTTCATGTACCGAGTATGCTAGCCGCATCCCTATGGGACATGCTTATGAACGCCGGCGATCCATTGACTATTCGACCGTTCGGTGTCGAAGCCCAACGGCTGCTGCGGTTAGAAAAAGGCCACATCATTATTGGTCAGGACACTGACGGCATGACTCACCCAGGAGAAGTCGGGCTTGATTGGGCTATTAATCGACAAAAGCCTTTTTTTGTCGGCCGTCGTGCGGTCGATATTGTCATGGCAGCAGACCCTTGCCGACAACTGGTGGGGTTTACGGTGAACAGCACATGCCCACAGCCAAAAGAGGGCCACTTGGTCATTAAAGCGGGCGACATCGTCGGTCATGTCACCTCCTGTGAGCACTCACCCACCGTCGGAGGGGTTATCGGTCTGGCCTACGTTCATCCCCAGGACGCCGCACCCGACAGTCTTTTCGAAGTGCGCACCGACCAGGGCGTATCGGTATTAGCACGGGTCTGTGCCCTACCCTTTTATGATCCCGCCAATGCGAGGCAGGCACTGTGACAGTGATGTTAACCAGTCCCATTCACTCGCTTCCATCGACGCCAATACATGGGGGTCTTAGCCTTGAAGACGCCAGTCTGGCGGCCCGGCGCGGGGTCCGCGGTAGGCACGCGGCCGACCATTTACGTGATCAAGGTTTGACTGTCCCCCCAGTGCCCAATCAAATAGTAGCCAGTGGTGACGACCAGTGGGTGATGGCACTGAGCCGGCGGGAATTTTGGATTATTAATCCCCAACAGTTAGCCACGGCGGCAATGCCCGACAGCACAGCCATTGCCAGCGAAGTCTGGCCGCTGTACTGCCAGCACAGTCATAGCTGGCTGATACTGCAGGGTGCCCAGCGGGCCGACGTCGCGGCTAAATTATGCGCTGTCGATCTACGCTCTGAAGCCTTCCCACTGGGAGCGGTGGCGCAAACCCAAGCGGCGCGGGTGAGTGTCATCATTGCTCACCATACCAATAGTCAGCAACAACCCGTGTTCTCCTTATTTGTTGATCAGGCCGTTAGCGAGTACTTATGGCTCACCCTTCAAGATGCCATGGGCGAGTTCATCTAAAGACTGACCGTTCGGAGCTGCTCGGCTTTCAGCCACGGCGCTAATCGCTGCAGGCCGGGTAAGACCTCCTGCTGTAAGGCAGCCATGATGGCCTCAGTCAGCATGGTGGGTACAGAGCCCATCTCCGCCTGACGAGCCAGCAAATACAGTTGTCGAGCGTGTCGGCTGTCATCTAGGGGCAATACATTAATCTTCTCGGCACCGACACGAGACTGAGCAAGACACAACGCACTCAGCACTGACCAGCCCTGCCCCTCTACGACAAAGCGCATCAACGTATGGGTGTCATCGGTCTCAGTACGGACATTGGCCAGTAACTGCATTCGACGCATCGCCATCTCGACATAGGTTCCAATATGCGCCGTCCGATCGTATTTAATCATCGGGAGTTGTGCTGCTATAGCCGCCGGCGTGCTCATATCATCGCCAACAACACCTCGACCCACTGCCATTATCATGGGATCCCTAAACAAGGGATGGCGCTCCAAGTGACTCGCATCGCTCAGCATGGCATCAGAAATGAGAATATCGATTTCTCGATTGAGAAAGGCCTTAATCAATGTTGGCGTGTTACCACTGCGCAATTGAACACGTTCGGCACAGCCATCAAGATGCTGCAGTATAGTCAGTCCGAACACTTCCGACATGGACGATACCAAACCCACCCTACAGTTAATCAATCCCTTATTGGCCGACTCACGAATAGTCACAGTCAGCCGACGTAAATCACCCAAAATGACATCAGCCTGCTGCTTCAAGGCTAGACCCGCATGGGTCAGTCGTAGCGGCGTGGTTCGGCGAACCACCAGCTCAACACCCATCAGCCCCTCCAGTCCTTTTAATGATTGGGACACCGCTGACTGCGTGACGCCCAACCGATTTGCCGCGTCGGTAAGCGACTGAGATTCTGAAATCACCACAAAGATATGGAGCGCTTGACTATCAATGAGGTCCCGATTGATCATGATCGAGCTTGAGACAGTTCAGCTATTTGCGCTAACAACGCTTCGGGAACATCGACGCCTGCCTGGGTGTGCTGAGCACGTAATTGCGCACGCCGCTCACCAGGAAGTCGTACGTCGGTATTATCTGTCAGCGCCGCAAACATCGCCTCGACATGCGCGACAAAACCGTCACTGTAAAAGTCAGGATTCATCGCGATAATGGTTTGCCCCACGTTGGGTGGCCCTCCCTCGGTAGTGGCAAACATAGATGCCTCATAGGAACAGTGACTGCCGGTTAATGCACCGCCCAAAATATCGACCATCAATCCTAAGCCAAAACCCTTAGCCCCCCCGACAGGTAATTGCGCGCCCTGCAGTGCCGCTTTGGCATCGGTTGTGGGATTACCCTCGGCATCGATGGCATGCCCAGGCTCAATGGCTCGACCTTCATTGGCCGCCTTGACAATATTGACGCGGGCGGTTGATGCGGTTGCCATATCAATCACCAAGGGTTCGCCCTCTGCTCGGGGTGAAGCAAAGGCAAAGGGGTTAGTGCCAAAGAACGGCACTTTTCCACCGTGGGCTGCGACAGCCTTGGAGCTATTAGCGAACATCAATGCCACCAGTCCCTGCTTCGCCAGTCGGCGAACAAACCAGCCCAGTACCCCTGCCGACGATGATTGATGAATCGATAGCAGCGACACGCCTTGCTCTTTGGCAGTGGCAATCAAGCGTTCCTCGCCAATACAGTACGCGTGATGACAAAAGCCAAAATCGGCGTCGACTACCGTGGCGGCGACCGAGGTCTTAACGATGGTCGGTTTGGCACCGGCCTTTACTTTACCGCAGGCAAGGTGCTTCAGATAAAGATGCATATAAGCCAGGCCCACATTGCGAATGCCTTCCGCTTCCGCATCAGCAATCTCTTCTGCAACAATCGTCGCTTGCTCGGTACTCGCTCCAACCCGTAATAAAGCTTCGCGGCAGAGGTCAGAAATTGCGGCGATTGACATGAGGGGCATAATAAACTCCTTAATTAAACGACAAGAAATCCATCAACTCGCGGTTAAATGTACGGTGACTTATTCAGTCCCCATCTGCAACAGCGTTGCAATATCGATTAAATCACCGCAATCAATGGGTGCATAGCCAGGCAGGTCACGCATCGCTACAGCAAAATGTTGTGACCGCATCTGTTCGAGCAAACTGCCTATCGCAAGTGAATCTAGCGCGTCACGACGGCACGCTAAAACATAGTCCTCAGTAGTCAGCGGTATAAAATCGAGGCCAAACTGTCGAGCAGCGGCTTCTACACAAAACCCTGTATCTGCCATTCCGGCGGCCACGTAGGCCGCAATCGCGCCGTGGGTAAATTCTTGGCTATCGTAGCCGGTAATTTCGTTTGCAGTCAGGCGCGCCTCCTGAAGTAAGGCGTCGACAAGGAAGCGACTACCCGAATTGAGTTGCCGATTAATGAATCGCAGGCCCGGTCGTGCCAAATCAGAAAAACCAGTAATCCCCAGCGGATTAGCGGTGGGCACGGCCAAGCCCTGCGTTCGCGATACAAAGCGAATGGCAACATGCTCACTGGTATTGAGCAAGCGACTGTACAGCGCCACCAACTCGGGAATATAAGGGTGTCGCGGGATATGGAAACCGGCGATATCACACGCGCCCCTGTTTAACGAGGCTAGGGCATCGAGAGGGCTTTCATACTGTAGATCTAATTGAAATCCCTCGGCGAAATCGGGTAGCAATGCCACCGCATAGCCATGGCTGGCACACATCCGCAAGATAGGGCTCGCATCCGCCAAGGCTTGGTGGAGCGCCAAATTGATTTCAGAGGCCAGGCTCGCGAGCTGCGGGGATAACCGCGCTGCCACGCGCTGCTCTGCCCACAGCAGCTTCTCCCCGAGCGAGGTTAGCTGAGCACCCTTACCTCGCTGCATAGCGACAATATCGGCGCCAAAAAACGCCGACCAGCGATTCAATAAATTCCAAGTGTGCCGGTAGGAACAGCCCAATGCCTCCGCCGCGCTGTTCAGACGACCATGCTGATGCACCGCACGCAGTAAGGTAAACAGCTTGGCATCGATCCGCGCGCCATCCTGATCAGCAAAGCTCCAACTCGGTTGTATCTGAACACGCTTCATTGCCACCCCGCAAACCTGAACACAATTTCATATTTTTATTCTATCTACCCAGTGATAGCCTATCTTCAATGGCAGTATGCTCCCATAAAGCAGCAGATAAATGAACTATATTTCATATTTAAGGCTCAAACAATGACTGAGCGCGAAGCCATTTCTGACATTATCGATGCCCATCGACATCTCGAGGGATCACTATTGCCCATATTGCACGCGGTCCAAGACCGCTTTGGGTATTTACCACCAAACAGTAACCGTCTTATTGCCGACGCACTGCGCGTCAGCGAAGCCGATGTGCATGGTGTCATTAGCTTTTACCACTATTTTCGCCAGCGTCCACCCGGCAAGCACGCGGTCTCAGTCTGTCGTGCAGAAGCCTGCCAGGCCCAAGGCTGTCGTCAGCTGGAGGCGCACATTAAAACGCGACTGGGCATTGATTTTCACGATGTCACCGATGACGGGCAATTTTCCCTCGAGCCCGTTTACTGCCTCGGCAATTGCGCCACTGGGCCTACGGTGCGCGTCAACAACACCATTTACGGGCGCATGAGCGCTGAAAAAGTCGATCGTTTATTTGAACGACTGGCGGTAGATACGGTGAGGCTACTTTCATGAGCACGCGACTCTTTATTCCCCGGGATACCACCGCGCTGTCCCTCGGAGCTGATGAGGTGGCGGACTTGTTTCTGGCACAGGCGTCGGATAGCTGTGACGTCGTACGTAATGGCACCCGTGGGATGTTATGGCTAGAACCCCTCGTTGAAGTCGACTATGAGGGCGAGCGTATCGCCTACGGTCCCGTTGACGTTACCGATGTGGCGCCATTACTGGCACAGGGTGTACTCGACAGACCGGTGACCGAATCGCCGCTGTACCAAGGCCCCACGGAACAGATCCCTTTTCTGGCGCGTCAACAACGCCTGACATTCGCTCGATGTGGCGTTACCGACCCATTATCAATCGATGATTATCGACACCATGGGGGCTTCACCGGCCTTAGTAAGGCGCTCACGCTCGATCCCCAGGAGATCGTTGACTGCGTCACTCAGTCAGGACTGAGGGGGCGCGGTGGTGCGGCATTTCCAGCAGGTATTAAATGGCAAACCGTACTGACCGCGTCGGGGGATCGTAAATATATCGTTTGCAACGCCGACGAGGGTGACTCGGGGACCTTTGCCGATCGAATCATCATGGAAGGTGATCCGTTTGTGGTCATTGAAGGCATGGCCATTGCGGGTTTGGCTGTCGGCGCCGAGCACGGCTATATCTACCTGCGCGAAGAGTATCCTAATGCCAAATTAATCCTCGACGAAGCCATTGCACTTGCGGAATCCGCGGGGTTGCTCGGTGACAGTCTGCTCGGATCCGGAAAAACCTTTCACTGCGAGGTTCGCTTAGCCGCGGGCGCCTATATCTGTGGCGAGGAAACCTCTCTCTTGGAGAGTCTAGAGGGTAAACGAGGCTTAGTTCGCGCCAAGCCGCCATTACCGGCCATCGAAGGTCTTTTTGGGCAGCCTACGGTGGTCAACAACGTCCTAACGCTGGCTAGCATACCGTGGATTTTGGACAGCGGCGCTGCAGGCTATGCGGCCCTCGGCTACGAACGATCAAAGGGCACGCTGGCCTTTCAATTGGCGGGCAATATTAAACAAGGCGGGCTGGTGGAATGTGCTTTCGGCTTGTCTTTGAAAGAGCTCATAGAGGATTTTGGGAACAGCAGCTTCAGTGGTCGACCACTCAAAGCCGCGCAGGTGGGCGGCCCTCTCGGGGCCTATCTACCCTACTCCCAATGGCATCTCCCCATGGATTACGAAGCCTTCGCCCAGGTTGACGCCATGATTGGTCACGGCGGCATTGTGGTCTTCGATGATAGCGCCGACATGGGAGAACAAGCCCGCTTTGCTATGGAATTTTGTAAAGAGGAATCCTGCGGTAAGTGCACCCCATGCCGAATTGGCGCGACCCGAGGGGTCGAAGTCATCGATCGCATTAGAAATAACCAAGACGTCAGCAATAATCTCACGCTGCTAGGCGATCTCTGCGACACCATGCGAGACGGGTCGCTCTGCGCGATGGGCGGCCTGACCCCGGTCCCTGTCCGCAGCATTATGAAGCACTTTGGTCACGAGCTGGTTAGCGCCGGCAAGGAGTCATCGTTATGATCGCTTATTACACGCCCTCATCCGACAAGGATCATGGGACGCCCGCAGTACACTCCGATGTTTTGGTGACCGTTACTATCGATGGTGTTGATATTGCTGTACCTGAAGGAACGTCGGTACTGCGCGCCGCAGCGCTGGCAGGTATCAACATTCCAAAACTGTGTGCCAGCGACAATTTGGAGGCTTTCGGTTCTTGCCGCCTGTGCGCCGTGCAGGTGGAGGGACGTCGGGGCACGCCCGCTGCCTGCACCACGCCCACCGAACAGGGTATGAAGATATCCACCCAAACGGCGAAGCTGGCAACACTACGTCGCAACATTATGGAATTGTATATTTCCGACCACCCCCTCGACTGCCTCACCTGCCCGGCCAATGGCGACTGTGAACTACAAGATATGGCAGGCGTGGTCGGGTTGAGAGAAGTCCGCTACGGCTTTGACGGCGAGAACCATCTCCTTGAGGGCAAAGATCAGTCCAACCCCTACTTTAGTTTCGATGCCAGCAAATGTATTGTTTGTTCGCGCTGCGTTCGAGCCTGCAGTGAAGTACAAGGCACCTTTGCGCTCACCGTGGACGGTCGCGGCTTTGACTCCAAAATAGCGCCTGGCTCAAGTGCCGACTTTATGTCATCCGAGTGCGTCTCCTGTGGTGCTTGTGTGCAGGCGTGTCCCACTGCGACACTCATGGAAAAGACGATTATCGATGCCGGGCAGCCTGATCATAGTATCGTGACCACCTGCGCCTACTGCGGTGTCGGCTGCTCTTTTAAAGCCGAAATGAAGGGCGATCAGCTCGTCAGAATGACCCCCTATAAAAAGGGCGCCGCCAACCAAGGACACTCCTGTGTCAAGGGCCGCTTTGCCTTTGGATATGCCACCCATAAAGACCGTATTCGCCACCCCATGATTCGCGACAGTATTGAGCAGCCTTGGCGCGAGGTAAGTTGGGAGGAGGCTTTGGGCTTCGCAGCAGATAAAATCAAAGGGATTCAACAGCGCTATGGACGCAATAGCGTTGGCGGCATTACCTCGTCTCGGTGCACCAACGAAGAAACCTATCTCGTTCAAAAACTCATTCGCGCGGGCTTTGGCAATAACAATACCGATACCTGTGCGCGTGTCTGTCACTCCCCCACCGGCTATGGTTTGAAGGCGACAATGGGTGAATCGGCGGGCACTCAGAGTTTTGACTCGGTGATGCAAGCCGACGTTATTGTTGTCATTGGCGCCAATCCTACCGACGCCCATCCGGTCTTTGGATCACAGCTTCGAAGACGTTTACGCCAGGGTGCCCAGCTCATTGTTATCGATCCTCGACGTATTGATTTACTCGACACACCGCATACCGCGCACGCCTTGCACCTGCCTTTGCAGCCGGGTACCAATGTTGCCCTCATCAATGCACTCGCCCATGTCGTCGTTACGGAAGGGCTTGAAGCGAGAGACTTTATCGCGGCACGCTGCGCGGACGACAGCTATCAGCAGTGGCGAGCCTTTATCAGCGACCCAATCCATGCTCCCGAGCACGTTGTAGATCAGACAAGCGTCGATCCAACGGCCGTACGTGAAGCGGCCCGCCAATACGCTCTAGCCCCCAACGGGGCTATTTATTACGGTCTTGGGGTGACCGAACACAGCCAAGGATCGACAATGGTCATGGGCATTGCCAACCTTGCCATGGCAACAGGCAATATTGGTCGAGAGGGTGTTGGAGTAAACCCCCTGCGCGGTCAAAATAATGTCCAGGGCTCCTGTGATATGGGTTCGTTCCCTCATGAACTGCCGGGCTACCAACACGTCAGCGACGACCTTGCTCGCCGTCGCTTTGAAGCGGCCTGGGGAGTCGAACTCGATAATGAGCCAGGGTTACGCATTCCCAATATGTTCGACGCCGCCCTCGCAGGACATTTCAAAGGGCTCTATGTTCAAGGTGAAGACATCGCCCAGTCGGACCCGAATACTCAGCACGTGGAGAGTGCCTTGCGTGCGCTCGACTGCTTAATCGTACAAGATATTTTTCTCAACGAAACCGCAAAGTTTGCCCACGTTTTGCTACCTGGATCGACCTTTTTAGAGAAAAACGGCACGTTTACCAATGCTGAGCGACGGATTAATCGCGTGCGCAAAGTCATGCCGCCATTGGCTGGCCTCGAGGACTGGCAGGTCACTTGTGCGCTGTCGAAGGCGCTAGGATACCCCATGCACTACGAGCACCCCAGCGACATTATGGCGGAGATTGCTAGCCTGACGCCAAGCTTTCACGGCGTCAGCTATGAAAAATTGGAACAGCAAGGAAGTATCCAATGGCCCTGTAACGAGCGTTCGCCCAATGGCACCCCCGTTATGCACACCGAGGATTTCCCCATTGGCCTTGGTCGCTTTGCGATTACCCGCTTTGTCGCCACCGAAGAGCGCTCGTCTCGCCGATTCCCGTTACTGCTGACGACGGGTCGTATCCTGAGCCAATACAACGTAGGGGCTCAAACCCGGCGCACTAAAAATCAGCAATGGCATGAAGAGGATTTACTGGATATTCATCCCAGCGATGCGCAACTGCGTGGCGTGAAGGACGGCGACTGGTTAGGCATACAAAGTCGCGCGGGCCAAACGGTGCTGCGCGCCAGAATAACGAGTCGTATCCAGCCCGGTGTGGTGTATACAACCTTCCACCACCCTTTCAGTGGGGCTAACGTTATTACCACCGACAACTCCGATTGGGCGACCAACTGTCCTGAATACAAAGTCACCGCCGTGCAAGTCGAGAAAGTGAGCCAGCCCTCGCTTTGGCAGCAACAAGCTCAAGACTTCGACAAGCAGCAGCAGGCACTGAAACGCCAGCGAGCCCGCGTCAGTGAAGTCTGATCTCATTGCCGATATGCGTGATCATCGAAGGGTATCTGCCGCACCCTTTCGAGCTGATTCACCTGTCTCAGCGAAGAGCGATCAGCAAACCGTTATCGTCGAGATGCCGATAGCTATGGTCTATAACGGCATCAGCACGGCAGTGATGATGGCAACCCCCAATGCGCTAGAGGATTTTGGACTGGGCTTTAGCTTGAGCGAGGGAATCATTGATAGCCCAGAGCAGCTCTATGATCTGGCGATTGAAGAAGTCACCCAAGGCATCAGTATAGAGATGACCGTTAGCAGCGCCTGTATTCACCGACTCAAACAACGAAGACGAACACAGACAGGTAAAACCGGCTGCGGTTTATGCGGTGTTGAGTCCCTTGATCAAGCCATTGATGAGCCGAGTCCAGTAGTGCCCTGGTGTCCTTCCAATACGGCGATTCAACGGGCTGTTCGCGGGTTGCAAGATTATCAGCCGCTTCAGCAGCAAACCGGTGGCGGCCACGCGGCGGCTTTTTGTAGCGCCGACGGTGACATCTTACTGATCCGAGAGGACGTTGGCCGGCACAATGCGCTGGACAAGCTGATTGGCGCCTACAGCGCTACCGATCCCTCGTCTGCCGGTTTTATTCTCATGTCTAGCCGCGCTAGCTATGAGCTCGTAGACAAAACCTGCACCGCCGGCATTAGCGCGCTGGTAACCCTGTCAGCCCCTACCAGTCTGGCGATTGATCATGCGCGAAGCGCAGGGCTCAGCCTGATCGGTTTTGCGCGCTCGGGTCGACATACCTGCTATAACCTGGGGCAATCATCGTGAGCGACGACCCGTTGCGCGACAGCGTCATAAAGAATATCAATCTCATTGCTCTCAATCTTGGCGACCAAGGGCCTGAAAAAATTGCCGACCACGTACGACGGTTCTGGTCACCCTCGCTCCGAGCGACACTGGTCACGCTCACACAAGAAGATAACGAGGTATTAACACCGCTGGCAAAAGAAGCCGCCAAAATTTTGTAACCTACAGGCGTTGCTGACCCCGGCTGCCGATCGCACGGTGCTCAAGAGTTAGCAATAGCCAGCCTTACCGCTTTTGTCGTGAGCGACTGCTCGGGTAAACTGTGGTGGCTGACCACGCTGTTATTAATCATTTTTTGACGGAGGACATCCTGTGTCGATACCCTTTGCTATCGCTCCTGCTCGCGAACAGGACGTCGAACAAATACTGGCGTTCATCCAAGATTTGGCTGACTACGAACGAGATTCCAACGCCGTTGTTGCCACGGAAACGGATTTACGCGAGGCGCTCTTTGGCCCTGCGCCCACTGTATTTTCGGTGCTCTGTTGGCAGGGCGACACGGCTATTGGTTTTGCCCTGTTTTTTTTCAATTTCTCAACCTGGTTAGGTCGGCATGGCTTATATCTTGAGGATCTGTATGTCACGCCTAACCATCGGGGTCTGGGTGCTGGCAAGAGCTTGCTCCAGCATCTTGCCGGCATTGCAGTGGCCAAGGGCTGCGGCCGGGTTGAATGGAGCGTGTTAAATTGGAATCAATCCGCCATTGAATTTTATGAAGCGGTGGGCGCCAAACCCCAATCTGAATGGACCGTCTATCGCTTAACGGGCAAATCCCTCAGCTCCTTTGCGCGTGAAGCCAATAAACCATAACCATTTTTTCAAACGCGTCAGTTATTTAACGGGCTGATTAAGCTAAGAAGCTTCTCGCAGGTAAGCGAGTACCGAGTAAGGGGCGTCCGGTGTCGGCATAGCCTTCATAGCGGACTTCTGGTCCGTCAACTTTATATGTCAGACTCATCCAATGCTGGGACGCGACACTCTTGAATAGTTGAGGGCAATACCTCGATTATCCATTGCGTATACTGTTGCCTAGCCTCGGCCGTCAAATGGTAAGACGTATCGAACATGGCTGATGCCGGGAAAAAAGTCATTTGAGGCTGGCCTTTATAGGCCACTCCACGGTGTCGAACACGGTGGGGTACAGAATCAAAAAACAGTTTTGACTCACCCACGAAATAACTGATATGAGCAAGCATTGGTGGGGGTACGACCAATAGACAAGCACCTCGCTCACGCCATTGACGCCACCAAAACTGCCACTCTTGAAGACCAATCTTACTGTTTATCAAATTTTCTGCGTAAGACTCGGGCTCTAAAGCTTCCACCACCGCTAGCTGTTGTTCAGAGCGCTCAGAGGCGTGCGTGAATGTTTGATCGCCATGACTATTTAGGCGATGGGCACCGTAAGGAAATTCACTATCTACCGTCAAATCGCTACTGTCGTAGCTTGCTAATGCGCGCTTCAGAGGTAGTTGCCATAGGCCAGAAAAGAGTGACTTTAACCGCCAACGTCTTAAGGATTCAGGGTGTTCCAGCACCCAAGACAAGGTCACGTAGCTCGGTATGCCGTCCCATAATAGCAATCGGTATTCCAGCGGCATGAGTACCACATCACCCTTACTGATATGCGGGTCTGCCAACGCCGGTAGCGCATAAGTTCCAATACCAGCGTTGACCGCAAAATTGATCACTGGCGTACCGAATTGCTCAGCCAAAAGACTGCTATCAACGCCAAACATGGATGCCGATCCGCCAACAATCAAGATCTTGGGGCTCGCATCAGTGGATGTGATAGCACGAGTTTTCAAGGAATAGGCGTCCTTTACCCAGACGTTATCAGGATGACCTTTCTCCAATTGCAATGCGATAATAACGAGCCAAACAATCATCCAACTCATACCCCCAAGGAATACCCCAGATAGAGTGACAAGTAGTCGAGCCTTTTGCTTTTCGTTCATCGCTAAAACTGAAAATACAAGAAAGGGGCATCTGGTCGATCTACCAGAGTCTTTAGTACGAGGAGCAGTAGTAACGTCGCTGTGAAGCTTCGTTTTAGATCACTGGCTTGGAGTGCCCAGCGCCAGCTAGTGGGTCGGGTCGCCACTAACGCCAGGACCACGAGCGAACAAAACAGTACTGTTTCTGGGCTGCTTGCTGAACTGTCAACTCGACTAATAAGGTCAGTTACAGAGCCTATCGACGGCCAAACCACCGCCGGTAGCGTTTGTATTCCTGAAAGAATTTTAGCGGCGTGGTGAAGATCATTTGCTCGGAAGGGAATCCACAGCAGCATGACGACAGTGAACGTCAGGAACCAACGCACCGCTCTTGGTAACCGCTGCTGGATGACACCACAGTGACGACGCCCCAGGTGCTCAACCGATAAAATACAGCCGTGTAAAAAACCCCACACCAAAAACTGCAAGCCCGCCCCATGCCAAATTCCACCTAACCCCATTGTCAGCAATAAATTAGCTAAGCGGTGCGACTCACTCTTCCGGTTACCGCCCAGTGGAATATACACATAATCTCTAAGGAATCTAGAAAGAGTCATATGCCAACGACGCCAAAACAGGGTGACGCTGGTCGCATTGTAGGGTTGATTGAAATTTTGCGGTAGTTTTAAACCAAATAACAAACCTATGCCTACTGCCATATCTGCATAACCAGAAAAATCAAAGTACAACTGGGTTCCGTAGGTCACACCTGCGGCTAAGGTGACAATACTATTTTCCCCGTACGTGCCAGCATAAATGGCATTAACGCCGCCTGCCAACGTATCTGCGACCAGTACCTTCTTAGCCAGCCCTATGGCCAACATGGACAGTCCGAGAGTGAAAGGGATTGGCCGAGAGGTTATTTTCTTTAATTGAGGAATTAATTGGCGACCATGAACGATAGGGCCCGCGATTAACTGAGGGAAAAAACACAAAAACAGTGGAAAATATAAGCCTTTGTCTAAGCCGATAACGCCTCGTGAATGATCGACTTGGTAGGCAATTGCCTGAAAAATATAAAAGGAAACTCCCAGGGGTAGTCCAGCAGTTATGATGAGTGTTGAGGTATCACCTTGCGCCAAAGGCCAATATTTAAAGAAGCCTATGACAGCCAAGTTGACCACAACAATGAGTGGTAACCAAAATCGGCTGCCAAACAGGCTGACCAGATAAGCAAAAACCCAATTGACCAGCACAACAAACAACAATACCCCGAGGTCGCGAGTACTCCACTGCGCATAAAACAACAGGGAGGCGATCAGCAACCAACACAATAATAGTGCAGCACCGGCGCGATACGCTCGCAGCCAATGCTTGAGCGCAATAAACACCAACCAAGTGATCGGTAAGAAAATCAATAAAAATAGGTTAGAGCTAAATATCATGTGTTGACGATAACTTATTTCATGGAATGTTACTGTTCCAAGCAGCAACAGCAGCATGTCAGAGAGAATCCGGTAGTAGACCCACGCCTCACTGCCGACACCAACCTAAGGGCCATTGTCTCCCATAAATAAGCTTAGCGTCATGGCTTAATAACCGAGGTTATTGCACTACAGCTTTGTCAGTAACTCATCGGCCCAGCCGACAATAGCAGCTTTTTCATCGGCAGCGCGTTTACGCCAATTGCCTAATATAAGTCCCATTCGAGCATTGGTTTTGAGCACATCCTTGTGCCGATCAATAAAGTGCCAGTACAAACTGTTGTATGGACAGGCCTCTTCACCGGTGACTTTACCGGGGTTATAGCGGCATTGCTTACAATGATTTCCTTGCTTCTGAATATACTTACCGCTGGCTGCATAGGGCTTGCTGGCCATCGTTCCATGGTCGGCATACAAGGCCATGCCCGCGGTATTGGGAAGCTCCACCCATTCATAAGCATCCACATAGACGGCTAGATACCACTCGCAGACGGCCTTCACGTCGAGCCCGGCCAATAGTGCAAAATTGCCAATCACCATCAATCGCTGAATGTGATGCGCGTAACCGAGGTCTAGTGACTGAGAGAGCGCCACTTGCAGGCAACGCAAATCAGTTTTAGCCGTCCAAAAAAACTCCGGTAATGGCCGCGTTGCTGAAAAGGTATTGCGCTGCGCATATTCAGGCATGTGCAGCCAGTAAATGCCCCGCACATACTCTCGCCACCCTAGTACTTGTCGAATGAACCCCTCAGCAGCGGCGAGCGAGCAGTGACCATCGCGCCAGGCATTCTCAACACGCTGACACACGACTAAGGGCGCGAGCAAGCCACAGTTCAGATACATGGAAATAAGACTGTGGAAGACCCACGGCGACTCCTCAACAAGCGCATCTTGAAAAGTGCCAAAAGAAGGCAATGCCACTTGGCAAAACCACTCAAATTGATCCGCGGCATCCTCATGGGTTACCGCCAACCGAAATTGACTCAAATCACCTGGATTGTCAGGAAAAGCGCGGGTGACTTCTTCAATCACCTCTCGGGTCATTTTATCGGGCGCGATATCCGGCCGGGGAGGAATCGGCTGCTGATTACGCCACCCTACTCGGTTTTCTGCATCATAATTCCACCGACCGCCCACAGGGTCACCCTGATCGAGAAGTAATTGATGTCGCTTGCGCATTTCCCGATAAAAATACTCCATGCGGAGCTGTTTTTTCCCCGACGCCCAGCGATTAAACTCCGCGAGACTGCACAAGAAACGGGTATCTTCAAGGACGTCTACGGGCAGTCCAAAGCGGTCAGCCCACGCGTCCATTTCACTCGACAGCCGGTACTCGCCGGGCGAGCAAAGCCTGAGCCTCGTCGCACCCGTCTCCCTTAGGGCTTGATGAGCAGCCGCCGCCAGGCTGGGCAGTTTGTCATGGAGATAAAAATAGCGCAGCGAAAAACCACGCGCCTGAATATCTTCTGCAAAATGGCGCATAGCAGAGAACAACAGAACAATTTTATGACGATTGTGGCGAACATAGTTTGCCTCCTCCGCCACTTCTGCCATAACAATCGTATCGATTCCAGGCCGCGCCTCCGCCAAGGCGGGATTGCTCCAATCGAGCTGGTCAGCAAGCACTAAAATGCAGTGGTGGTCAGTCATAGTGTGCTATACGAGCTTAGTGGTAGGGCGGATGAGGGAAGTCGTGGCACAATCACGACGAGGAAAGAGAGGAATTGCCTATGAAACGTACCAAATGGCTGCTGTCCATCATTGGCTTGTTAGCCCTAGCGGGCGTCACGTTATTTTTTACTCTACTCCCTGGCATTTTAGACAGTCGCGTTAATCAAGTCGCTGGCGATGCTGGTACCGACCCCAGTGCTGAGACCCTAGCGCTGCACAATACGTTGACAATTACCGACCTACATGCCGACACCGCATTGTGGAATCGATCGCTATTGCGTCAAGGGACACGCGGTCATGTAGATATCCCCCGTCTCCTCACTGGCAATGTCGCGCTGCAAATGTTCACGACGGTTACCAAAACCCCTCAGGGTCAAAACTACGAGTCCAATAGTGCGGACAGTAGCGATGTCATTACCTTACTGGGTATCGCGCAAGGGTGGCCAAAGGCTACCCGTCAATCACTGACCGCAAGAGCACTCTATCAGGCAGCACGGGTGTCGGAGGCAGCCAACGCCAGCAAGGCGTTCACTCTGATTACCTCACAGGCGCAACTAGACGCCTTGTTGCTTGCGCGAGCGGAGGGCAATGACATCATTGGGGGATTACTGGGGACTGAAGGCTCTCATGCGCTGGACGGCCAGCTGGGCAATATTGAGCAGCTGTATAACGCTGGCTTTCGCATGATGTCCTTACAACACTTTTTTGACAACCGATTGGGAGGTTCCCTTCATGGCCTTACCCAGCAGGGCTTGACATCCTTTGGTGAGCAAGCGGTGGATCAAATGACAGCCCTCGGCATCATGATCGACGTCGCCCATTCTTCCGAACAAGTCGTCCTCGACGTTCTCGCACGCACTCAAGCGCCGCTTATCGTCAGTCATACCGGCTTTAGAGGGCACTGCGACTCAACACGCAATATTTCTGATGACACCATGAGCCGCATTGCCGCGAGGGGAGGGCTGATTGGGGTTGGCTTTTGGGAGGGCGCTGTCTGTGAAGGCAGTATTGCCGCCATTGTTGAGGCGCTCCGCTATGGGATAGATACCTTTGGGTTAGATCATATTGCACTGGGATCAGATTGGGATGGCGGTATCGCTGCACCCATTGATGCCAGCCAGCTCGCCAGGCTGACTCAAGGGCTGGTTGACGCCCATTTTAGTGACCGCGATATTCGAGCAGTGATGGGCGGCAATGCGATCCGGTTCTTCAGTCAGCACCTACCGCCCTAGACTCGATCTGGTCATACCGGGCCCAGCACGGTTTGCGCCACATCAAGGAGCAAAGCGTAATAGCGAGATCCCTCGGGACCCGCCTCAAGGCACCGCGTCGGATAGGATGGTATTCAGTCATAGACCAACGACGCAGAAAGAAGGCAGGCGGACTCCCCTTCTTGGGGGACAGTGATCTACATCAATCGCCGAGGAGTAACTCCCCCAATCGCTTTCGGTGATGAATGGCATCACCGAACGCTTGAGCGCTCCATTGGGCGCGACGAATAAATAACGTTGAATCACAGTCCCATGTAAAGCCTATACCGCCATGAAATTGCACAGACCGATCGCCGGCAAAGGACATGACATCGGTCGCTTGGGCTTTCGCCATTCGACAGGCCACCTCGGCGTCATGACTGAGCGGCTCATCGCTTAAGACGGTCGCTGCGTGGTAGATGAAGGAGCGCGAGTCTTCCATACCGCAGTAAATATCCACGGTAGGATGTTTCAATGCTTGATAAGAACCAATCAATTTACCAAACTGTTTACGGGTCTTTAAATAATCGACAAGCACCTTCAAGCAGCGCGCCGCACTGCCCGTCGCCTCAGCGGCGATCAACAACGCACCCAGCAAGCGAAAATCACGGAGCGCGGCAACAAGCGCATCGCCCGAGCAAATCAAGGCGGCTTTTACCCCAGTAAAATCAACGTTAGCCGAGCGCTTGGTAAGGTCAATCAGTGTATTCGCTGTCAATGCCCGATCGCTGAGGGCACCACGCTCAACCACGGCCAAGGCCGGGAGCCCGCCTTGTTGGCAAAGTACAAGGAAAATATCGGCCACTAAGGCATCACCTACCATGACTTTCCGGCCACGAAGCACGCCGTCATCGGCTATTTCTGTCAAGGTATTTGAGGCTCCCCAGTCGCCACTATCAAGCAGTGCAACCGTGGCGATAGAGCCCTCAGCAATACGCTGCAGCCAAGGTTCAGCATCGCTGCTCGCTGCTCGCAATAGCAGCTGACCAGCGAGAGTGGTATTGATCAGTGGCGTGCCCAACAGTCCCTCACCCAGAGACTCGACAACGGGGACGACTGAACCCATGCCCATAGCTGAACCGCCCACACGCTCAGGCAATGCAATGCCCGTCCAGCCCAGGGACACCATGTCATCCCATATCTGCGTGTCGAACCCTGACGCTGTTTCAAGCTGCCCACGAACCACGTCAATCGGCGCCTTGTCTGCAACAAAACCACGCGCTACGTCGAGCAACATCCCCTGCTCTTCGGATAGAGCTATCGATAAATCGCCTATAACTGATGTCATCTCAAGTCCTCCTTATTTGGGCAAGCCAAGCACATGCTCGGCAATAATGTTGGCTTGAACTTCAGAGGTTCCACCACCGATAGTGGCACCAAAGTTAGAAAAATAGGCTCGCTGCCAAAACCCGCCTTGGCAAGCCTCTTCGTCACCAACGTAAAGTGCGCTGTGCGCACCCTGCATTGACGCTGTAAACAGCTTCATGCGACGAGCATATTCGGTCCAGCGATACTTTGAAGACAGGGGTAATCCCATGGGGTAATCACTGGTCAGTCGCCCAATGCGCATCCGACTGCCCGCCAACGCTGAGGCCTTCGCTTCCATAATAAGCTTGATGGTATCGTCACGGGCAATGGGGTCAGCCAGTAAAGGCTCACCGTCACGCTGGTAAGTGCGCAGCTGATCAACAGCGTCGTCCATTTGAATAGATACCATCCAGTGACCGCTGGCCTGCCCCGCCGATACACCGCGCTCATATTCGAGTGTTTTCATAGCAACACCCCAGCCCTGCCCTTCCTCGCGCATTAATGTTTCAGCGGGAATACGGGCATCGGTAAAAAATATTTGATTGAAACCGTACTCACCCGTGACCTTGCGAATGGGGTGAGCATCAACGCCCGGGATTTTCATGGGCGCCAAGAAGAACGATAGCCCGTCATATTTTCTTTCAACCGCCGTGTTCGTTCGCGCCAACAGAATCATATGATCGGCAAAGTTGCCCAATGTCGTCCAGATTTTAGATCCGTTGATCAGATAGTCGTCGCCGTCACGGACTGCTCGTGTTTGGACACTACCCAGATCAGAGCCATGATCAGGCTCGGAGAAACCCTGACACCAAATTTCATCGCCCGACAAAATACCCTTGATGTATTTAGCTTGGCTATCTTTGCTACCAATATCGAGGAGCAAAGGTCCTACCCAGTTGAGGCCGATCGTGTTGAAGAGAATCGGCGCATTGTAACGCTGTAGCTCACGATCAACTATGGCTTGGTACGCAGGATCAGCCCCCTGCCCCCCATACTCGCTAGGCCAATGCATCCCTAAGAAACCGGCCCGCCACACTTTATTTTGCCACTCTCGAAGGAAATCGAGTTGCTGTTCAGTGCCCACCTCCAAAAAACTTAATGGGAGCAAAAACCCTGGATCTACAGGCACATTATCCCGCATCCACTGGTTAACGTCAGATCGAAACTTTTTTAGAGTCGCATCGCTATCCGACATAGCACTATCTCCTGTTGTTTTGCTTTTACCTTAATCACAAGCCATATTGGCGCGTGGCCAAATCACGCATAATTTCTTCAGATCCACCGCCAATGGCATTCACGCGTACTTCTCGATAAATACGCTCTGCCCTGCTACCGCGCATGAACCCAATACCCCCTAGAATTTGCAGCGCTTCCCGTGCACAGTATTCCATGACTTCGCTGGCCTGTACTTTGAGCAGGGCAATATCACCGGGATTAGGTATCCCGGCAGCCATCGACTCATTACACACTCGAATGTAGGCTTGAGTGGCGTTGAGTTTCTGCTTCATCGTAGCTATTTTATGGCGAATGACCTGGTGATCTGCGAGGCGCTTACCAAAGGTCTTGCGCTGGGTCGCCCAAGCCACCGCCTCTTCTAAACAGACACGGCCAAAGGCTTCCATCTGAATTGCCATACCCATTCGTTCACTGTTGAAGTTTGTCATGATCACTTTAAAACCTTGATTCTCTTCGCCGATGAGTTGACTCACGTGAACACGCACGTTATCGAAATAAAGGGTCGCCGTGTCCGATGCCCACCAACCCTGCTTTTTATCTAACGCCGTCCGAGAGAAGCCCGATGCATCGGTAGGTATCAGCAACATGGAGACGCCGGCAGCGCCCGCTTCGCCAGTGCGTACAGCAGTTGACACATGATTGGCACGCAATCCGCCGGTAATATAGGTTTTGGCGCCATTGACAACGTAGTGATCACCATCGCGTACCGCCGTCGTCGTCAGGTTGGCGACATCGGAGCCTCCCCCGGGTTCTGTAATAGCCAGACTAATCCAGCTTTCTCCCCGCAAAATGGCTGGAGCAATCTGCTCTTTCATAGCCTCGCTACCCCAGTTCAACACCGGTGGTAACCCTATCCCGTGCACCATTAGGCTAGCGTTGATACCACCGACCCCGATTCGAGCGAGCTCTTCATTGGCGATCTGACTAAACCATATGTCGCCGGGGATACCGCCATACTGCTCGGGGTAACCCAAGCCGAGCAACCCCACCTCACTGGCCTTTGGCCAAAGCGAGGTGGGAATATGTCCCCTCTCATCCCACTCCTCGGCAAAGGGCATAATGTCGGTATCGATGAATCGCCGTAATTGCTCTCGCCAAGCAAGATGCTCTTCGTTAAAATGCGGGTTTGCCAAGCGTGCGCTGTCAAAATCAAGACTCAACGCCTCTCTCCTGTAGATTGAACGTCGAGTATGTTTGTATACTACCTCGCAACACTACGCAATCTTGACATCACTCGCTCTCCCAATCGCACTCGCGGCGTTAATCGGTACAATGAATCCAGCCATTGCTTGTCGGCGTATTCGCTAGCACGTCCCATCAAGCCAGTGAGCCAGTGAGCAGCACGTAAGCAGGAAGCAGGAAGCAGGAAGCAGCATGAAATACAGCGGCCAAGCCGACTATGATCACTCGACAGCGCCATTGATTGGCGTACTGCTGACTAATCTTGGTACGCCTGAGGCGCCCACCAAGGAAGCGCTTCGACCTTATCTTAAGCAGTTCTTGAGCGATCCCAGGGTCGTTGAAGTGCCTCGTGCCATTTGGTGGTTCATCCTCAACGGCATCATCCTCAATACGCGTCCCAAACGTTCAGCTGAGGCCTACAGTGAAGTCTGGACAGCGCGTGGCTCACCGCTACTTTATCACCTGCAAGACCAAGTCAATGGCATTCAACAGCGCCTGACGCAGTCCATAGGTGAGCGCATAATGGTGCGCGGCGCCATGCGTTACGGTAAGCCATCAATCGGCTCAGTGCTTGAAGAAATGGCTCGCGCTGGGGTACAGCGACTGGTGGTTATGCCCCTGTATCCGCAATATGGCGGCCCGACTACCGGATCGACCTTTGATGATCTTGCCGAAGATTTTAAACGACGACGCTGGCTACCGGATTTGCGCTTTATCAGTTCTTATCATGACGACCCGGGCTATATCGATGCGCTGGTGACGTCTATCAAACAGCACTGGTCTACCCATGGTCGGGCAGACAAGCTCATCTTCAGCTACCACGGGATGCCGGAACGGTATCTTCAAAATGGTGATCCGTATCACTGTCAATGCCATAAAACCACACGGCTAGTGGCTGAGGCATTGAGTTTGAGCCAAGACGACTTTTTGACCACATTTCAATCACGCTTCGGTCGAGAAGAGTGGCTCAAGCCCTACACCGACGATACTTTAAAAGTACTGCCCGATCAGGGTACTCAGTCAGTGCAAATCATCTGTCCCGGATTTTCTGCGGACTGTCTCGAAACCATTGAAGAGATTGGCATGGAGAATCGCGATTACTTCATCGAGGCTGGGGGTGAACGGTACGAGTATATCTCCTGCCTTAATGCTGAGCCCAACCACCTTGATGCGCTGACGGCTCGCATTGAGCGCGAGTTATCGGGGTGGCTACCCAAGCCTTTCGAGGGTCAGGAGTGTAAACGCTTGGCTTTGGCTATTGGTGCCCAGCACTAGTCTCTGCAAGGCTTTTAATTCGCCATTCGGCTACTGCGCATGGGCAAGTCCGTGAGTGGGCTCAAGCACACCGATAGCTACCGCCAAGGCGATACCGAGTATGAACAGTGCGGTCAACTTCAAGCGATCGTGGCTATGAAACTGCACCTCGGGCAACAAATCACCCAGGGCAATACAAACAAATGCCCCTGCAGAAAATGCTAATGCTGCGGGTAGTAAGCGGATGTCGGCTTGCAAAGGGTCGACCAATGCCCAAAATGCTACGGCTGTCACCGGACAGAGAATGGCGAACATAACGCTGATGAACTGTCGGTGGCGCGCCGATAAGCCCGAGGCAGATGCCACAGTTTCAATCGACAGAGAATCCAGCGGCTTGTGCAGCAAAATCGCCAAAAAGACACCAATCCCTAAAACGCCTGCCCCATCCACCGACTCTGCCCGCATCACCGCACCCAAAGCAATGCCATCTACAATGGTGTGAATACTGAGACCGAGCAGTAGTCCAAGCCAGGTGAAGGGGCTTTTTGATGGTACTGCATGCGCGTGATCATGGGCTATGGCATGGCCATGATCATCCGCTTGATGGACGCAACTCACGTCGCCATCAGCAAAATCATGCTGATGGAAATGGAAAAGCCTTAACATCAGCAGCATGAATACGAGGCCCGCGACGACCCAGCTCATAGTGAAATCAATATCTGATCCGCGGCTGGTGACGCTGTGAGGAATAAGATGAAAAAACGCCGCCCCCAACATCAAACCAGCTACCAGACTCATGGTCAGCTGGGTGCGAGTGTGGGTCATATGGAAGCGGCGAGGTAGCCAAGCCCCGAGTAATGAGGCGGCAAATATCGCCACACAGTAGGTCAACAGTAATGCCAAGGTCATCACTATACTCTTACCAAATTATCTCGGTGAATCATCTCAGGGTCGCCACCGTAGCCCAGCGCATTTTCGATCGCCGATGAGGGAGTCTTGATAAGCTTGGCCGCTTCAGATGCATTGTAATTCACCAATCCCCTGAAAATTTCTTTGCCCGCCGTGTCATAGCAGCTGACCAAATCACCACGCACAAAGTCTCCAGCCACGGCAGTCATACCAATAGGCAGCAATGATCGCCCCTGCTGCAACAGGCTATTGACCGCTCCATCGTCCAAGGTGAGTGAGCCTTTGCTATGCATAAGGCTCGCCAACCACTGCTTGCGTGCACTGTCCGGGCGATGTTCGGTAGTAAAAAAAGTGCCTAACTCCAGGCCCTCGGCTACTCTGGGAATGATATTGACCTGTCGACCATGCGCAATAACCGTTGCGGTCCCAGAACGGGCGCCGATACGTGCCGCGCGTAATTTAGTAATCATTCCACCCCGACCAAATTCACCGCCGTCGCTCACCATACTGTCGAGTCGATTATCGGCGGTGTCTGCCCGAGCTACTAATTTTGCATCTGGGTACTCGCGAGGGTTCTTATCGAACAGCCCATCTTGATCCGTGAGAATCAGCAGTGCATCCGCATCAATCAGATTGGCCACCAAAGCGGCTAGAGTGTCGTTGTCACCGAAACGGATTTCGTCGGTCACTACAGAGTCATTCTCATTAACCACCGCCAGTACACCCATTCCAAGAAGCGTATTGAGAGTCCCTCGCGCATTGAGGTATCGGTCTCGAGCGCGGATATCATCATGACTCAGAAGCACCAATGCAGTGGTAATACCATGCGGCGCAAGGGCGTCCTCATAGGCCCGAATGAGGGTTGACTGGCCAACAGCAGCAGCGGCTTGTAAATCATGTAAATGGCGAGGGCGCTGTTCAAAACCAAGTCGCACAACGCCTGCAGCAACCGCACCACTGGATACCAAAACCACCTCGCAGCCACGCGCTTGAAGAACCACAAGCTGCTGCACCAGATTATGGATCATCGTCTGGTCCAAACGACGACCTTCATCGGTCAACAGTGCGCTGCCGATTTTAACCACCCACCGCTTCGCATCAATCAGCTGCTGACGTTGGACTACGCTCACAGCCGATACTCTACTTTGACGTTTATATCATCACCGTCGCTGCTATCGTCATCGTGAAGCGCACTCTCTTTTTGCGCCTTACGCTCGGCAGCATGCGTCGATCTTAGGTGCTCAATGCGTTCTCGAGCTTCCTGCTGCATTCGGTTTTGAACGTTGCGCTCAGCTTCAGCGACTTCTTCGCTGTCCTGCTCAGCGGCTTGTAGACCTTCAACGCAGGTCATCAAATCACCGGCAATAGTACTGGTACCTGTTTTTGAAATAGCCGCCATCTCATAAACCGGTCCGCGCCAGGACAGGGCATCGATGACGGCTTGGTGGCGTACGTGTCGCTGCTGATCGTCCAGCAAGTCCACTTTATTAAGAATCAACCAGCGGGGACGCGCTGCCAACGTCGGACTAAACCGCTCCAACTCCCGAACTATACTCAACGCGGCCTCAGCGGGGTCGCTGTCATCCAAAGGGGCTAAATCGACAATATGCAACAGAATACGATTGCGTGTGAGGTGCTTTAAAAACCGAATGCCCAATCCCGCGCCATCGGAGGCGCCTTCAATGAGGCCTGGAATGTCGGCAACGACAAAGGAGCGATAGGCATCAACTTTTACTACGCCCAAATTTGGAATCAACGTAGTGAACGGATAATCCGCCACTTTCGGTGTTGCTGAGGACACCGCTCGAATGAATGTTGACTTTCCAGCGTTGGGCAGTCCCAACAAACCGACATCGGCAAGCACCTTCAACTCGAGTTTTATACGACGGTTATCGCCATCAGAGCCCGGGGTTGACTGGCGCGGCGCTCGATTAATACTCGACTTGTAGCGCGTATTACCCAGTCCGTGAAAGCCACCCTGAGCCACAAGTAGCAGTTGCTCGTGCTCCTGAATATCGCCCAAGATGTCACCGGTATCTTCATCGATCACCGTCGTTCCAATGGGAACCGGTAAATACAGGTCATTACCCGCTTTGCCCGTGCAGTTACGCCCCTTACCTGCAGCGCCATCTTCCGCCCGATGCCGGCGAGTATAGCGATAATCGATCATGGTATTGAGCGCGTCGTCACCGCGTAAATAGACGCTCCCCCCATCACCGCCATCACCGCCATCAGGGCCGCCTTTGGGGATGTACTTTTCTCGGCGAAAGCTCACACAACCGCCTCCACCGTTTCCAGCGAACACTTCTATTGATGCTTCGTCGACGAATTTCATAATGACAGTTTACTGGTGTTCCCCAGTGAGTGGCAGTGCTCTATAAACAAAAAAGCCTCGTCCGAAAACGAGGCTTTCAAAATCTAACAAAGACTTACGATCAGGGACTAACAACACGCACATGTTTGCGCATACGAGGACCGCCCGCATAAAACTCCACCTTCCCGGTTGCAGTAGCAAACAGGGTGTGGTCCTTACCGCAGCCTACATTTTCACCCGGGTGGACCTTGGTGCCGCGTTGACGAATGATAATGCCACCAGCATCAATAGCTTGCCCACCAAATACTTTGACACCGAGCCGCTTACTCTGAGAATCGCGACCGTTACGTGTACTACCGCCTGCCTTTTTGTGCGCCATTTCTACTCTCCTATCAGCCCTGGATGCCGGTAATCTTAACTTCAGTAAACCACTGTCGGTGTCCGGTTTCGTTTCGGTAATGCTTGCGTCGGTTAAACTTAACAATGCGAATTTTGTCGTGACGACCTTGGGCAATAACCTCGGCCATTACCTTGCCGCCCTCGACCTTGGGTGTGCCGATAGTAACGCTCTCGCCTTCGCCCACCATAAGCACGTTGTCAAACTCGACCGTCTCACCGGTGGCCGCCTCTAGCTTCTCCAGCTTCAAGGTTTCACCTTCGATAACACGGTGTTGCTTACCACCGCTTTCAAACACTGCGTACATCACACTCTCCAATCAGTTAGCCTGCTCGCCGGTTACATGATGCTAAAAAGCGGGGCAGAGGCCAGGCACTGGGTCACCCCCGACAGGGCGGGGCACGAATAAATTCAAGGGCGCGAAGTGTATGCAAGGAATGCGTTAAACGCAAGGGGCAATAACACCCCAAAAGCCGCAAACCTTGATGCCCAGAGGGCTGAAGACGGGCTAGTAGAACACCATAGCAGGCAAAAAAAAGCGTTATGTGCTCACCCAACGGCCAATCGCCGCGCATCCCTCGTGACAGACTGCACCTGGGACGATTATACTCTTGGGCAATTCGGAGATTTCCCTTGTGATAGAAGATATCCGCGCCATCGTGGCGGAGGAGTTCGGTCAGGTCAATGACCTCATCGTCAACCAGCTGCGCTCTGACGTCGACATGGTAGAAAGTGTCGGCCATTATATTGTCGCTGCCGGTGGCAAGCGACTACGGCCCCTTCTGGCATTGCTGGCTGCCAAAGCCCTGGGCGGGGTGGGCGAAGCACACATAAAATTTGCTGCAGTGATCGAGTTTATCCACACTGCCACACTTCTGCACGATGACGTCGTTGATATTTCCAGCCTGCGTCGCGGTCGCCCAACAGCCAATGAAGCGTTTGGCAATGCACCCAGTGTATTGGTTGGCGACTTTATGTACACCCGCGCGTTTCAACTCATGGTGCAGCTAGGGGATTTGACTCTACTCCACCACATGGCAAACACCACAAATATCATCGCTGAGGGTGAAGTCTTACAGCTGGTCAGGGCAGGCGATGCGACCATTAATGAGTCTCAATATCGGGAAGTCATCGAGCGTAAGACCGCAATCTTATTTGCTGCTGCCTGTCGAGGTGCTGCCATTTTGTGTGGCGCAACCGAGCAACAGCAGGCTCTTCATGACTACGGGCTGCACCTCGGCATAGCCTTCCAGATGATTGATGATGTCCTTGATTACACGGGCAACCCCGCTGAAACCGGCAAAAACATTGGTGACGATCTCAATGAGGGCAAAACGACCTTGCCGTTAATCCACGTGTTAAATACGGGCAGCAAAAGCGACCGGGAGCTGGTCTTCGAAGCCCTACAAAACAAATCCAGTGAGCGACTCGTCGACGTGATTGCCGCTGTGGCGCGCTGCAAGGGAACCGAATACACCACAGAGCAGGCCTTGCACCATCGTCATATGGCAAAAGCAGCGTTGATGGACTTGAGCGATTCAAAGGCAAAAACAGCGCTCGCTGATCTCGCCGATCTCGCCGTCTCACGGCATCACTGACCATGCAACCCATTGCGCAGGGTATGGATGAGGCTTTGCGACGTTCGGCAGCCGAGGTCAAACGTCAAACAGTCGACGATCTATTCACTGCTAACCCTGCTCGGGCCGCTACTTTTCAATGCACCGGCGCAGGTATTACCCTTGACTACTCCAAGCAGCTTCTCGCTGAGGAACATCTTGATCAGCTTCTTGAACTGGCTAATGACGCCTCATTGAGCGCGGCCTATAGCGATCTGGTTAACGGCGCTGAGGTGAACATCACTGAGCAGCGACCTGCGCTTCATACCCTGCTTCGAGGTACCGCTGCGAGTGTTTCACCGGCGAAGCATAAAGCCGTTAACGCTACACTTGCGTCAATGCGCCACCTTGTTGGCGAGGTGCATGACGGTCGGCGTAAAGGTTTTTCTGGGCTGACCTTCACCGATGTCGTCAATATTGGTATTGGCGGATCGGATTTAGGCCCCAGAATGGTCAGCCGGGCACTGCGGACCGCTACGCCTAAACTTCGGGCACATTTCGTTGCCAATGTCGATCCCCAGGATCTACAGGAAATTCTCACTAGCCTTAATCCCGCCTCCACCCTGTTCATTGTTTGTTCTAAATCCTTCACTACCGAAGAGACGCTCAGCAATGCTTTGCGTGCCCGAGAGTGGTTGTTGTCCGGGGGGGCAACACCGGCTGCCATTCGCGAGCACGTGGTGGCAGTCACCACCAATGTCGAGGCAGCGGAACAATTTGGGATAGATCCGACGCAGTGCTTTCCCCTATGGGACTGGGTGGGTGGTCGTTACTCAGTGTGGTCAGCGATAGGATTAGTCATTGCTTTACAGCTTGGATGGACAGCGTTTGCGGCGCTGCTTGAGGGCGCGCGAGCTATGGACGCCCACACCCTCGAAACGCCCCCTCACTCTAACCTGCCTATCATCATGGCGTTGTTGGAGTGGTGGAATACCTTGTACCTCAAGACCGAGACACATTTGGTGCTGCCTTACTCCCAGCGGTTATCGGCATTCACAGAGTTTCTACAACAGCTGACCATGGAATCAAATGGCAAACGAACCCAGCTCGATGGAACCACTAGTCAACATCCTACTGCGCCTGTTGTTTGGGGTTCATCAGGAACTATCGGCCAGCATAGCTATTACCAATGTCTCCATCAGGGCAACCGGGGGTTCAGTGCGGACCTGATTTTACCCCTGACCAATGGCGAGGTAGACCACGTAGCCCATAGAAAACTAGCCGCTAATGCTCTCGCGCAAAGCCGTGCCTTTATGATTGGCCGGAGTGAAGCGCAAGCGCAGGCGCTTGCCAAGGCACGCAGTCAAGATGAACTGATGGCGGCGCACTATGTCATGCCCGGCAACCACCCCCACTCCGTGATCACGTTTCATGGCGTATCACCCCACTATTTAGGGGCGCTTATTGCCGCCTACGAGCACAAGACCTTTTTCTTGAGTCGACTTTTTAACATCAATGCATTTGATCAGTGGGGGGTCGAATTAGGAAAAGTCATCGGGCAACACATCGATAAAATTCTCGAATCAGGCCAAGACATTGAAAGCCTTGATCCCGCCACTGCCAATCTTGTCAGCGCATGGAGAGCGCTTAACCCCTAGGCTCTCAGGTAGCATCAATCATAGCCAAGAGCTCATGGGTCTTTCTTTCCATAAGCTCCCGGTTACCACGACTTTCAACATTGAGTCGCACCACGGGCTCCGTGTTGGACATGCGCAAATTGAACCGCCAGTCATCTAATTCAATACTCAGACCATCGACATACTCAATGCGTTTAGAGCCGGGCCCATAGTGGGCCTCGACGCTATTTATCAATCCTTTGGGGTCTTTAATGGTGCGGTTAATCTCCCCGGAACACGGGAACAATGCCTCTCTTTCCCTCACTAACTCAGAGAGTGATTTGTCACGGGTAGCCATCAAAGCAGTGACAAGCAACCAGGGGATCATGCCGCTATCGCAGTAAGCGAAATCTCGAAAATAATGATGGGCGCTCATTTCACCACCATAAATGGCATCAACTTCCCGCATGCGCTCTTTAATAAACGCGTGCCCTGTTTTACTTTGTATCGCTTCACCGCCGGAACCAACCACGATGTCTCGGGTATTCCAAGTCAAACGTGGATCATGAACGATTCGCTGTGAACCCGCTTTGGCGAGAAACGCCTCTGCCAAGAGGCCGACAATATAATAACCCTCTATAAAAGCCCCGGTCTCATCGAAGAAAAAACAACGATCAAAGTCGCCATCCCAGGCAATACCAAGATCTGCGTTTTCACTACGGACCCGTTCAGCCGTCGCTGATCGATTCTCCTCTAGCAGCGGATTCGGCACACCGTTTGGGAAATGACCATCGGCCGTATGGTGCACTTTGATAAAGGTGAAAGGGAGGCTCAGCTCAAGCTCATCCACCACCGGACCTGCACCACCATTCCCTGCGTTACAGACAATCTTAAGTGGCTTGAGCTCATGGACATCGACATAGCTCAGTAAATGGGCGGTATAGGCATCGAAGGTAGATACCCGTTGGTATTCACCGGGATCAACAGCGGCGGTGAAAGCATTGGCTTGCACAAGGGCTTCAATAGCTTTCAAGCCAGAGTCACCGGATATCGGTTGCGCCCCAGAGCGGACGAATTTCATACCATTGTAATCTTTCGGGTTGTGGCTCGCTGTCACCACAATGCCACCGCCAACCCCAAGGTGGGTCGTCGCAAAGTAGATTTCTTCAGTACCACAAAGGCCAATATCTCTGACATCGACACCCTGTTCCCGCAGACCCGCTACCAGCGCGTGCTTAATTGGCTCGCTGGTCAGTCGAATATCATGCCCAACCACCACGGTACCCGGGTTGACCACTTCAGCGTAGGCCCGGCCAATACGGCGTGCAATGTCTTCATTCAACTGATCGGGAATTCTTCCCCTTACGTCATAGGCTTTAAAGCAGGTCATGGCGGCGGGCATCAGGTGTTCGTCCCGAAGAGGTTGTTGAAAACGAAATTAGTAGCCTCGACAAATCCCGGCACGCTTCCACAATCGAAGCGTCGACCATGAAATTTATAAGCCAGCACGCTGCCATTCTTCGCCTGAGTTTGCAGTGCATCGGTAATCTGGACTTCACCGCCGGCCCCCGGCGGCGTGTTTCGGAGGATATCGAAAATATCCGGAGTCAAAATATAGCGCCCGATGATAGCTAAATTTGATGGCGCGTTGTCGGCCGCGGGCTTTTCCACCATGCTTTCAACCCGATACAGGCCGTCTTGTAACTGCTGACCATCGATAACGCCATACCGATGTACTTCCTCCATAGGCACTTCTTGCACCGCAACAACGGAACAGCCAAATCGCTCATATATTTTAGCCAGCTGCGTCATCACTCCCGGTCCAGCGTCATTGACGCATAAATCATCAGATAACAACATTCCAAAGGGCTCAGAGCCAATAAGCGACTCACCGGTAAGAACCGCATGGCCAAGCCCAAGCATCTCTCGCTGGCGCACCATAGTAAACGTACCCTGATTGATGACATCACGGATACTGTCCAACAATGATTCTTTATTGCTACCAGCAATTTGATGTTCCAACTCATAGCTGATGTCAAAGTGATCAGCTATGGCACGCTTACCGCGCCCAGTAACAAAAGCACAGTTCATCATACCGGCCTCAATTGCCTCCTCCACGCCGTATTGGACTAACGGTTTATTCACCACTGGCAGCATTTCTTTCGGCATGCTTTTTGTGGCCGGTAAAAATCGCGTGCCGTAGCCTGCCACTGGGAAAAGACACTTTCTGATCATAGCCACTCCTTACCGTTAACGTCCGTAAACATCTTCAAACCTAACAATATCGTCCTCACCTAAATACGATCCCGACTGGACTTCAATCAGCTCAAGAGGAATATGACCGGGATTGGCTAAGCGGTGTTTCGTCCCTAATGGGATATAGGTCGACTGATCTTCACTCAACATCAGTATTTCATCGCCTCGCGTAACTTCTGCCGTGCCGGCAACAACAATCCAGTGTTCTGCTCGATGAAAGTGCTTTTGCAAGGACAACTTCTGACCGGGATTTACCACGATGCGCTTAACTTGAAAACGATCAGAAACAACAAGCGATTCGTAAGAGCCCCACGGACGAAAGACGCGTTGATGGACTGTCGCCTCACTACGCCCTTGGGCTTTTAAATCGGCTACCAGCGCTTTCACATTTTGAACCTTATCGCGATCCGCGACCAATACAGCGTCGGCTGTTTCGACAACAACAAGGTTGTCCACCCCGGTGGTAGTGACTAACCGCGTTTGGGAATAGATATAACTGTTCTTTGTATCTTGGACCAGCGCATCGCCTTCTATCACATTACCGGCAGCATCACATTGGCCAATGTCCCACAATGCTGACCACGCACCAATATCACTCCAGCCACAATCCAGTGCCACGACGGCACCTGAGTCGGTTCTCTCCATGACCGCGTAATCGATACTATTAGAGGGACAAGACAAAAAAGCCTCTCTATCGGGCCGCAAAAAATCCATATCTACCGTAGCGCCCGCCATGGCCTGTCGACAGGCTCCGGCGATGGCCGGCTGATACGTCGCCAGCGTTTTAAGATAACAATCGGCACGAAACAAAAACATGCCGCTATTCCACAAATAAGTGCCCTCTTCAAGATAGGCTTTTGCTGTGGCTCGATCGGGTTTCTCGATAAAAGAAGATAGTGTAAAGGTCGATTCAGATAGCGCCTCCCCACAGCGAATATAGCCAAAACCGGTTTCAGGACGATCGGGCACGACGCCAAAAGTCACCAGTCGCCCCTGGCGAGCATCGTCTAAAGCCGATTTTACCGTGAGAGAAAACGCGCGTTTATTGGCAATATAGTGATCGGCAGGCAATATCAACACGAGTGCATCCGCATCTTCTTCAAGGGCCTTAATAGCGGCTAACGCAATGGCCGGTGCGGTATTGCGTCCCTCAGGCTCCAAAATCATCGCCGCGGTGGCTACGTTAATTTCACGCATTTGTTCCGCAACAAGAAAACGATGCTCTTCATTACAGACCACTATCGGCGCTGCCAAATCAATATTCTCAAGCCGAGCATGGGTCTCCTGCAGCATAGACCGTCTCCCCCCAAACGACAAAAACTGCTTGGGACGACCCTCCCTGGACACGGGCCAGAGCCGCGTTCCAACACCACCAGATAACAACACAGGGAATAGCATCCATCACTCCTTCCTTTCAACGCCCGACAGTGTAAACCAGGCACCGATCCCTGCCACCCTTTAGCGGCGTTTAATTCTTTCTAATCTAGGGGCCATGGATATTGAGCGGACAGCCCTTACCGTTGCCAGCAGTAAGTATTTTGTGACCACTGTGAGACCATGCTAACGCCGAGGTGGACAACTGGTGTTAAGGAACTACAATTACGGTTCGGGCGCAATGTTGCAGCCCGATCGGGAGCCCACGGCATTTACCCTCTCTTGGCCAAATAACGCTGGTAATGGATACTCACATGAACACACCTGTGCACATTGCAAAATCCTCCTACGAAAAGGATGAGCTCATCGCCTGCGGTATGGGCGAACTTTTCGGCCCCGGTAACGCCCAGCTCCCGGTGAATCATATGTTAATGATGGATCGAATTGTTCATATTAGCTCTGAGGGTGGTGAAAAGGGCAAAGGTCAACTCATTGCTGAACTGGATATCAAGCCAGATTTATGGTTTTTTGAGTGCCACTTCCCCGGGGATCCGGTGATGCCGGGCTGCTTAGGTCTCGACGCCATGTGGCAGCTGGTCGGCTTCTTTCTTGGCTGGCGAGGCAATCCGGGGCGTGGGCGCGCGCTGGGTTCAGGTGAAGTCAAGTTTACTGGACAAATCTTGCCGACCGCATCCAAAGTCACCTATACCATTGACATAAAGCGTGTTATCGAGCGCAAGCTTATTATGGGCATCGCCGATGGATCGGTCGCCGTTGATGGTAACATTATCTATACCGCATCCGATCTCAGAGTCGGTCTATTCGCCTCTACGGAATCTTTTTAATGGTATCTCGAGTGGTTGTCACTGGAATGGGGATTGTGTCTTGCCTTGGCAATGACGTGCGACAGGTCACTCAGTCTTTACGTGAGGGGCGAAGCGGTATATCGCTGTGCCAACAGCATATTGATGCAGGCATGCGCTCCCACATCGCTGGCACACCCAAAATAACACTGGGGGAACACATTGATCGCAAACAGTGGCGCTTCATGGGCGATGCAGCAGGCTTTGCCTATCTCAGTATGGTGCAAGCCATTGAAGATGCCGGCTTGACCCCAGAACAGGTGTCTCATCCGCGCACCGGCATTATAGCCGGCTCAGGCGGTGCGTCCTCGGCCAGTCAAGTTGAGGCGGCGGATATTCTACGAGATCGTGGCTTACGTCGCGTCGGCCCCTACCGGGTTACCCAGACCATGGGCAGCACGGTATCAGCTTGTCTCGCCACCCCGTTCAAAATCAAGGGGGTGAATTACTCAATTTCATCGGCCTGCTCAACCAGCGCGCACTGTATTGGTAACGGCATGGAACAAATTCAACTGGGCAAACAAGATGTCGTATTTGCCGGTGGCGGCGAAGAACTCCATTGGACCCTGAGCTGTCTGTTTGACGCCATGGGTGCACTGTCAACCCAGTATAACGATACCCCTGAAAAAGCTTCACGCGCCTACGATGCCAATCGTGATGGCTTCGTCATTGCCGGGGGCGGGGGCATGGTCGTGCTGGAATCACTAGAGCACGCTCAAGCACGTGGAGCAAAAATATATGCGGAGCTAGTGGGGTACGGTGCTACCAGTGATGGCTTTGACATGGTGGCGCCCTCCGGCGAAGGGGCGGTGCGCTGCATGCAGCAAGCGATGAATACAGTCGATGGGCCCCTTGACTATATCAATGCTCACGGCACCAGTACTCCGGCGGGTGATATGCAGGAGTTGAAAGCCGTTCGTGAAGTGTTTGGGCAAATGGGCGATGCCGGCCCATGGATTGGCTCTACAAAGTCGTTAAGTGGGCATTCACTCGGTGCTGCCGGGGTACAAGAGTCCATTTACTCTCTCCTGATGATGGAACATCACTTTATTGCAGCATCAGCCAATATTGACGATCTTGATGATGGGGCCGAGGGCATGAACATAATACGCGAACGCGTTGACAATAAGCCGCTAGAGCGGGTTATGTCCAATAGCTTCGGTTTTGGCGGTACTAATGCGACACTCGTTTTTCAGCGTATGGCGACATAATGCCTTCGTCGTACCATTCACGTCGTCGATATCAAGCGACCAGCGGCGACAGTAACTCGGTCATGAGTATCACGTCCACAAGATCTCCTCGCCTAACGGTCACGCCAATGGGGATAACTGCTAACCCTTGGGCCTGGCAAACGCCGCTTAAAACGCCACTGCTCTGATCGGGGGTTTTTTGAGCGACACGCGGCTGACCTTCGAGCACGTTGACACGTAGATACTCTTCCCTGCTTCCGGCCCGATTCACCTCAAAATCCGCACGCACCTGTAGGCGCCTTGGGTTAGGTAAATATGCCCCCTGCGCCTTGGCCAGCCAAGGTCTAACGACTAACGCGAATGTTGTCCACGCCGCCACCGGATTACCCGGCAAACCGAACACTGGACAGCCTGCTACCTGCCCAAACGCTAAGGGTTTGCCGGGCTTAATAGCGAGCTTCCACAGCGTTAATGTGCCACGAGCTTCAATCTGCCCGCGGACATGATCTTCTTCGCCGACCGATACTCCACCGCAAGTAATAATACAATCGACCTGCGCTGCCGCCCGCTCTAAGGCGTCACCAATGATCAAAGGGTCGTCAGGCAGCGACGAAAAACTAACGGCCTGCATGCCCATGGCAGTAATTTGAGCGCCTATTTGTGCAGCATTACTATTGTAAATTTGCCAATCTTCGCGATGCTCACCCGGCGTGGCGAGTTCATCGCCCGTGGCCAGTACCGCGACCCGTAGTGGCCTGCGCACCGGGAGTGTTGCACAGCCCACAGAAGCGGCGAGGCCGATATCTTGAGGCGTTAACACTCTGCCTGCGGGTAAGATTTCAGCACCCGAACAAATATCGGCAGCGCGCCGCCGGATGTGCTGACCCTCGGTGATGGACCCAAGCAGGGTAAGTTGGCCGTCTTTGTCAAGCACATCCTCCTGCATCACCACCGTATCAGCCCCCTCAGGTAACACAGCGCCGGTGAAGATTCGGGCAACACTACCCCGCTCTAATGGTCGAGGGGCTACTCCCGCCGGAATCCGCTGTGACACTGGCAGCGGCCCTGGCAGCTCGGCCGCGCGGACTGCGTAGCCATCCATGGCGCTATTGTCAAAACCGGGGACATCAATGCCTGCCACTATCGGCTCCGCAAGGACTCGCCAGAGGCACTGACTCAGGGCTTCATGCTCACTCGTGGGCGCGCTGGGAACCTGCTGAAATAAGCTATCAAGCGCTGCTGGGAGCGGCGTCAAAGCCATCATCAATGGCCTTTTAAAACAGCCACATAGTTGCAAGGCTTATGCTGACTGTCGAGTTGCTCGGCAATAATACGAGTCCATGCTGTACGGCAGGCGCCTGTCGACCCCGGCATACAAAACACCACCGTACTATTGGCGAAGCCTCCGACAGCCCTCGACTGAATGGTTGATGAGCCGATTTCTTCATAGGAGACCTGCCGAAAGGTTTCTCCAAAGCCCTCAATGGTCTTATCAAATAGCGGGATAAGCGCCTCGGGCGTCGAGTCTCTCCCTGAAAATCCCGTACCACCAGTAGCCAGTATCACATCGACGCTAGCATCGGCAATCCACCCTGACACAACAGCTCGAATGGCATAGACATCGTCTTTAACCAACTGTCGAGCTGCTAGGTAATGGCCTGCATCAGCGACCGCATTCACCAAGTAATCACCTGACGTATCGTTATCTTCAGTGCGTGTATCGCTAATGGTCAGCACTGCCACCGCTAACGCCGTACCTTCATCGCTGATCACTTTGATTCCTCCTTGCAATACAAGTCTATATAGCGATTGACTGCTCGCTCCACAAAGTCACGCCAAGGCCTTCGCTGAATACCATACTGATGTCGAATAGCTTCGCAATCGAGAGAGTGATTGACCTGTAGGTCCCTGGAGTCAGGATCCTCTCTGAGCAGATTTGTCACCTCATTGAAGGGCTCATGTTGGCTGGCATGTGCTACCGCTGCCTCGCAAAAGCTAAACCAGCCGGTATCGCCAGCGCTGCCATAATGATAAATGCCTCTATCAGGTGCGCCGACGCTGAGCTGATCGACAATACCCGCAATGACCCGCGCCACCTCTGCTGTATGCACCGGACAATCGCGAATAGTGTCGGTGGCATGCACAACTCTACCCTCCCTAAGACGGTCCAATAATTGCTTAAAACGTCCGGGGCCGCGCCCTGAAAATAACCAACCTAAGCGGACGATAATAGTGGGTTCCACAAGCTCTTGGAGCAAACGCTCCGCCTGAGCCATTAACACACCGACACCGGTCTCCGCGTCAATTTTATCCGTTTCTTTGTAAGGGCGAGTCATGGCACCTGAAAAGACCTGCGAACTTGATAAAAAGATATACCGAGCATCACTTTTAGCCGTCAAATGTCCCAGCCACTCGGTGCGCTCCACATCGGGGTGCCCTAGCGGGTTATAACTACTCATTTGACTGGCCATGCGCGCATCGATAACAATATCTGGCGCCGCCTTTTTAAAGACTTTTTTCGCCTGGCGCTCACGCCGCCAGCGAGTGTCATCGAGGGTTAACAGCAGCAATTCGTGCCGTTTAAGGGGTGGGATGAATGCTCGCAGCGAATACCCCACAGGCGTATCCGACCCCAGCAACAAAATGCGCAATGTCCAAAGACCTCCCTGCCATCGGTATCGTTAAAAGGGGATGTCGTCATCCATGGGGTCAATCGCGCCACCCGTTTGTGCAAATCCACCTTGTGGTGCTGCAGGCTCCTGATTGAAGCCACCGCCGCCGCCATAATTATCTTGTTCCTGCGCAGGCGCACTAGAGTAGGAACCGCCCTCCCCACCACTACCACCACCGCGGCTATCTAACATTTGCATCTCATTGGCAACGACTTCGGTGCTGTAGCGATCCTGGCCAGATTGCTTATCTTGCCACTTACGCGTACGCAGGCTTCCCTCAACATAGACTTTAGAGCCTTTGCGTAAATATTCAGCGGCAATCTCGGCTAGCCGGTTAAAGAATACAATTCGATGCCATTCGGTCCGCTCCTGCGGCTGACCGGTACTCTTATCTTTCCATGTTTCTGAGGTGGCAATACTTATGTTAGTCACCGCACCCCCCGAGGGCAGCATACGATGCTCCGGATCATTGCCCAAATTTCCTACGAGGATGACCTTGTTAATACCTCGAGATGCCATAATTTTCTCCACATTTGTCTATCGAGCGACAAGCCCGATTACCGTATCGACTCAACGCCGACTATAGCAATCCAACGCGCTATAGGCGACTACCTACACCGTTATTCATCGCCAATGGCTATAGATGATACCGCCAGACGCAATTTGAAGACTACAGGCAACCAAATAACCAAAACAATAAAGACCGCATAACTCACTGCATTAGCCCCCCCGACACCCATAACATAGCCGCCCAAGACACCACCAACAAAAATACCCAAAAATTGACTCGTCGAGAAAATACCCGCCGCAGCGCCTCGAGATTGACTAGGCGCAAGCCGCGTTAATAGCGCTGGCAGGATGGCCTCAAGGGCATTCACCCCGACAAATAGCAACAGCATACCGACACCCATCAATAGCAATGTCGGCGCATTCAGCGCGACCAGAGCACCACCGACCATTGAGCTTATAGCTAGGGCAACCACACCACGGGGATCACCGTCTGCCCGCCCTCGACGCATCATCATCAACGCTGGAGGCAGGGATAATATGACAGCACCGAAATAAAATGCCCAGTGTTGATTGGCAGGCAAACCCACTTCATCGGCGAGTAATGTAGGCACCACGAGAAACGCGGCCATTAATAAGGCGTGTAACAAAAAAATACTAAGGTATAACGCTGGCAGCCCACCCCCAAAAATTGTCTCTACTTCGAATTCTCCCCGCTCTGGACTGCCTTGATGAGGCGAATGGTCGGGCAATACAAAACCAACAATTAATAAACCGACCACGCCTAGACCCGCAGTCACTGAGAATACCAGTGACAAGCCTCCAACAGCCGCTAATGCGGGTCCAATCACCAGCGCGATGATAAAAGACAGGCCAACACTAGCGCCTATAATGGCCATGGTCTTAGTGCGCTGACTGTCCCGGGTGTAATCTGCAGCCATGGCCGTCAGCGCTGCAGCAATAGCGCCACAGCCTTGCAAGAACCGCCCGATAATAATGTCATCTATGTCATCAGCAATGGCCGCCACCACACTGCCGGTAATGAACATGACTAAACCGCCTAGCACAACTGGCCGTCGCCCAATTCGATCAGAGAGCCAACCTAAAGGTAATTGCAGTAGGGCTTGGGTGAGGCCATAAGCACCCAGAGCAATGCCCAACAACTGCGGCGTAGCGCCAGGCAAATCTGACGCGTAAACACTCAGTAGTGGCAAGACCATAAAAAGACCGAGCATACGAAAAACATACAAACTGGCAAGGGAGAACACCGCATGCCGCTCGCTTTTAGTGTAGGGTTCTTTGCTTATCACACGCCACAGCTTAACGAAAAACAAGAGTCTAGCATGTCAGGTGTCCGACTCATGGGATGAAATCAGTCGTTTTAGAGCTGAGTTGCGTATACTAGGCTGTTTACTCTCATTCCCAAGGCAGTCACTTTTTATGGACACGATTCAAGTCCGCGGCGCGCGCACCCACAACCTTAAAAATATAGATCTCGATATCCCCAGAGATAAGCTGGTGGTGATCACAGGTCTATCGGGCTCCGGAAAGTCTTCCCTCGCTTTCGATACCCTCTACGCTGAAGGGCAGCGGCGCTATGTTGAATCTTTGTCGACCTATGCTCGGCAATTTTTGTCAATGATGGAAAAGCCTGATATTGACCACATAGAGGGATTGTCGCCGGCTATCTCCATCGAGCAGAAATCAACGTCTCATAATCCGCGCTCAACGGTAGGAACGATTACTGAGATTTATGATTATCTACGCTTACTCTTTGCTCGTGTGGGAGACCCTCGCTGTCCTACGCACGGTGTGACTCTGCGGGCCCAAACAGTCAGCCAGATGGTCGATGCAGTGCTCGCCATGCCCGAAGGAAATAAGCTGATGCTGCTTGCCCCTGTGGTGCGAGATCGCAAGGGTGAGCATTTGCATATTTTCGAACAAATGCGCGCCGCTGGTTTTATCCGCGTGCGCGTTGATGGCATTCTTGTCGATCTAGATGACGTGCCCGAGCTCGATAAAAAGCGCAAACATCGTATTGATGTGGTGGTGGATAGATTCAAAGTCCGCGACGACCTTGGTCTACGACTAGCTGAGTCTTTTGAAACAGCACTTGAATTAACCGATGGGCTCGCCTGTGTCGCATCCATGGACGGGAGCAGCGAAGAACAGCTTTTTTCTGCCCGGTACGCCTGTCCGCAATGTGGCCATGCCATCGACGAATTAGAACCGCGCCTGTTTTCCTTTAACAACCCAGCTGGCGCCTGTCCTAGCTGTGATGGTCTTGGTGTCACCCAATATTTTGATGCGAATCGAGTGGTCCTGCATCCAGAAGCAAGCCTTGCCGGGGGGGCTATTCGCGGTTGGGACCGGCGCAATGTGTACTACTTTCATTTACTGACGTCGCTCGCAGATCATTACGGCTTCGACATTGATCAATCCTTCGAAACGCTGGATAAACGGCACCGGAATATTATTTTACAGGGTAGCCAGGGTGAAGATATTGAGTTTTCCTACGTCAATGATCGTGGCTCGATCTTTAAGCGGCGCCATGCTTTTGAAGGGGTCTTGCCCAATATGGAACGCCGCTATAAAGACACTGACTCCCAATCAGTGCGCGAAGAACTGTCAAAATACGTATCAAGTGCCGCCTGCCCTAGCTGTGGCGGTGCCCGCCTATGCGAGGATGCGCGCAGTGTGTTTGTCGATGAGCGAACCCTTCCCAGCATTACTCAGTTGCCGGTGGGTGATGCACTCGATTACTTTGATGCATTGCAGCTTGATGGCAGAAAGGGAGAGATTGCCGATAAAATTCTCAAAGAACTGCGCGCGCGTTATCAGTTTTTAGTCGATGTCGGACTCAACTATCTCACTCTTGATCGCAGCGCAGAAACATTATCGGGAGGCGAGGCGCAGCGAATCCGTCTGGCCTCTCAAATTGGCGCTGGACTGGTGGGGGTGATGTATATTCTGGACGAACCCTCTATCGGTCTGCATCAACGTGACAACGAACGTCTGCTGCGTACCCTGACTCACCTGCGGGATATTGGCAATACCGTGCTAGTCGTTGAACACGATGAAGAAGCCATACGCAGCGCAGACCACATCATTGATATTGGCCCCGGTGCAGGGGTCCATGGCGGCAAGATTGTGGCCCAGGGCGACTACAACGCCATTATCGCTAGTGAAGACTCGCTGACAGGCGCCTATCTTTCCGGTAGGCGCAGTATCGCCATCCCCACAAAGCGTCAAAAGTCCGATCCTAAACGGCAATTGATGATCAAAGGCGCTGCCGGAAACAATCTTAAAAACGTCGATTTATCGCTACCGATCGGCTGTTTGACTTGCATTACTGGCGTTTCAGGGTCGGGGAAATCCACGTTAATAAATGGCACCCTTTATCCTGTCGCGGCAACATTCCTCAATGGTGCCACCACACTTCATCCGGCCCATCACGATGCCGTGAAGGGCCTCGATAAATTCGATAAGTGTATCGACATTGACCAGAGTCCCATAGGACGAACGCCACGATCCAATCCAGCAACCTACACCGGTATCTTCACCCCGATTCGTGAGCTGTTTGCCGGTACCCAAGAGGCGCGGTCAAGAGGGTATAAGCCTGGCCGATTCAGCTTTAATGTTCGTGGTGGACGCTGCGAGGCTTGCCAAGGTGATGGCGTAACAAAAGTGGAAATGCATTTTCTACCTGACCTTTATGTCCCTTGCGACATTTGCAAAGGTAAGCGCTACAACAGAGAGACCTTGGAGATTCGCTACAAAGGTAAAAACATCGCCGAGATTCTAGATATGACCGTCGAAGATTCTCTGTCTTTCTTTGAGGCGGTGCCGTCCATCTTCCGTAAGCTACAAACGCTTATGGATGTTGGTTTGACGTATATTCATCTTGGACAGGCAGCCACAACGTTGTCGGGTGGTGAGGCCCAACGGGTTAAGCTATCCAAGGAACTCTCTAAACGCGATACCGGTAACACACTGTACATTCTCGACGAGCCTACCACCGGCTTACATTTTGAGGACATTCGGCAGCTACTCGACGTTCTCCATCGTCTCCGAGACGGTGGTAATACAGTCGTGATTATTGAGCACAATCTTGATGTTATAAAAACCGCCGACTGGCTCGTCGATTTGGGGCCTGAGGGCGGGTCAGGAGGTGGAGAGATCATTGCAACAGGCACACCAGAGCAGGTGTCTCTCAATCCAAACTCCCATACCGGGCGCTTTCTCAAGCCCTTGCTTGAAAAGAGCACGGCCTAGCGCGCTATTTGCTTTCTTACAAACAAAAAAAATGAGCGACAAGCGCTCACTCGGTTCTACATAAATCGCATTTAGACTGCTACGATATTCTCTGCCTGAGGACCTTTTTGTCCCTGAGTAATACGGAACTCAACTTTTTGCCCGTCAGTCAGCGTTTTAAAGCCATCGCCGACGATAGCACTGAAGTGTGCAAACACGTCAGGGCCATTTTCCTGTTCAATAAAACCAAAGCCTTTTGACTCATTGAACCACTTAACCGTACCAGTAACAGTAGACATAATAAAATTTCCTAAAGAAAAAAAGATAACCCACTAGGGGATTGGGTGCGCAAGAAAAGTAGGTCTATCTTAAAAGCTTCAGGATTGCAGTATTACTAAGAAGACGACGAAACAGAAAATCTAAAGGAGAATTACGTTTCCAGCTCCCCGCACCATACACAGTATTAGGTTGAAAAGCGATATATTTAAACTGTGAATACCTCGCAAAAGCTATCGACAACCGGCTATTCGATAGATAGAAAAGGTCAACCGCCATGCGGTTTCCCTACCACCGGTGGAGCCATCGCCGGCGTCTTTTACTCAGTCCTCACTGCCAGTATCATCAACGACGTCGTCAACCTCGGGTTCAGGTCGGTCGACCAGCTCGACGTAGGCCATGGGCGCCTTATCCCCGGTCCGGTAGCCGCATTTGAGTATGCGGATGTATCCTCCAGGCCGCTCTTGGTAACGCGGGCCGAGTTCATCAAACAACTTACCTACCGCTTCTTTACTGCGGGTACGATCAAACGCCAAGCGACGATTAGCCACGCTGTCTTTTTTTGCTAAGGTAATAAGCGGCTCAGCATAGCCGCGAAGCTCCTTAGCCTTGGGCAACGTCGTTTTAATTAGCTCATGCTCTACCAGCGATACCGCCATGTTACGAAACATAGCTTTTCGGTGGGAGCTGTTACGGTTGAGTTGGCGACCGCTATGGCGATGACGCATTGTCGTATTTCCTCAATGAGGCCGGCTTAATCGCAGGCCTGTAATTCTTGTCAATTAGGCGCCCAAAAGACGCTCATCATTCTTGAGACTAGCCGGTGGCCAGTTCTCCAGACGCATACCTAAGGACAATCCACGGGATGCAAGAACGTCTTTAATTTCTGTCAATGACTTCTTGCCTAAATTTGGCGTCTTGAGAAGCTCTACCTCAGTGCGTTGGACTAAATCACCAATATAATAAATATTCTCTGCTTTCAGACAGTTTGCTGAACGAACCGTTAACTCAAGGTCATCAACTGGGCGTAGAAGAATGGGATCAACCTCATCTTCAGCTTCCTGTGCTGCCGCTTGGGTCTCACCCTCGAGGTCCACAAACACCGACAGCTGCTGCTGCAGGATGGTTGCGGCGCGCCGGATGGCCTCCTCGGGGTCGATGGTTCCGTTGGTTTCCAGATCGATTACAAGCTTATCAAGGTCAGTCCGCTGCTCGACACGAGCAGATTCGACGACGTAGGACACTCGACGGACCGGAGAAAACGACGCGTCCAGCTGCAGGCGACCAATCGAGCGAGTCTCTTCTTCGGCATCGACGCGTGCGTCCGCGGGCACGTAGCCGCGCCCCCGCTCAGCGACCAGTCGGAGAGTCAACTCTTTATCGGCAGTCAAAGTACAAATCACATGCTCGGGATTGCAGACCTCTACATCGTGATCCACTTGAATATCAGCCGCTGTGACAGTACATGGGCCTTTCGCTACTAACGACAGTTCAGTACTGTCCTTGCCGCCCATCGACAGTGCAACGCCCTTAAGGTTGAGAAGGATCTCAATCACGTCTTCTTGAACGCCCTCAATCGCTGAGTATTCGTGTAAGACCCCGTCAATTTCAACCTCGGTGATCGCACAGCCAGGCATAGAAGAGAGTAAAATACGCCGCAGAGCGTTGCCCAGCGTATGACCAAAACCACGCTCCAATGGCTCAAGCGTCACGTGCGCCATTGTTGAGGATTTTTCGTCAACTTTGATCACTCGAGGAGTGAGAAATTCATTTACCGAACTAAACATAAGGCACCTGCAATGAAAATGGGTTTATGGGGCTGAAAGCCGTCGCTTACTTGGAGTAAAGCTCCACGATTAGGTTCTCGTTAATTTCGCTTGAGAGGTCCTGACGCTCTGGCCGGGCTTTGAACGTACCTTCTAATTTATCAGTATTCACCTCAATCCATTCTGAGCCGCCGCGTTGCTCCGCCAAAGATACTGCTGACTGAATACGCAACTGCTTTTTAGCTTTCTCGCGCACTGAAACAACATCACCAGGCCTGACTTGGTATGAGGGAATATTGACCACTGTGCCGTTGACCATCAGCCCTTTATGGGATACCAACTGTCGTGCTTCAGCTCGGGTCGAACCGAAACCCATACGATAAACAACGTTATCAAGCCGGCTTTCCAGTAGTTGCAATAGGTTCTCACCAGTCGCTCCCTTTAGTCGGGCCGCTTCTTTGTAGTAATTGCGGAATTGCTTTTCCAGAACCCCGTAAATACGCCGGACTTTCTGCTTCTCTCGAAGCTGCACCCCATAGTCAGATAAACGGCCACGCCGAGCGCCATGTTGACCAGGAGCAGTTTCTGCTTTGCACTTTGCATCAAGCGCGCGCACACCGCTCTTCAATTGAAGATCGGTACCCTCACGACGAGAGAGCTTACAAGTGGGTCCAATATATCGAGCCATACTATTTAATCCTCGGCAGTGACGGCGTTATACACGACGCTTCTTGGGTGGTCGGCAGCCATTATGTGGAATGGGTGTCACATCGGTGATATTACTGATGCGATAGCCGCAGGCGTTGAGCGCTCGCACCGCCGATTCACGACCCGGACCAGGTCCTTTGACTTCGACATCAAGATTCTTCAAACCGTATTCTTTGGCAGACTCTCCTGCACGCTCAGCGGCTACTTGCGCTGCAAAGGGTGTCGACTTACGAGATCCACGGAAGCCCGATCCTCCTGCAGTCGCCCAGCTAAGCGTATTGCCTTGACGGTCTGTAATGGTCACAATCGTATTGTTAAACGATGCATGAATATGTGCTACACCATCCACTACCTGTTTGGTAATTTTGCGCTTGGTGGTCTTGGTGTTCTTGGCATTTTTGGCCATTCTTTACCTACTCTTTAATATCAACGCTACACATATCGATGTAGCTACACTAAATACCGACTAACGCCGCAATGATTACTTACGAATCGGCTTGCGGGGCCCCTTACGGGTGCGGGCGTTGGTTTTCGTTCGTTGTCCACGCAAAGGCAACCCCTTTCGGTGGCGCAGACCCCGGTTACAACCAAGATCCATCAAACGCTTAATATTCATTGAAACTTCACGGCGAAGATCACCTTCTACCGTCAGTTCACTGATCATGTTACGCAACTGATCCAGCTGCCCCTCAGAGAGGTCAGCCACTTTGGACTGATAGTTTATACCAGTAGCATCCAGCAAGTGCCGGGCCTGAGTATGACCAACACCAAAAATATACGTCAGTGAAACCACGACGTGTTTGTGATCGGGAATATTGACTCCGGCGATACGCGCCATCTATTTATCTCCAAACGTTGCTTGTGGGTCCTGCGTCTACCGCCGCACCCACGTTGGCTGCACTTCCTCAACAGCGAGGGCGCGCATATTACTGATTTGCCGACAAAAACTCAATGTTCAGCCCTGCCGCTGCTTATGACGCGGATCACTGGAACAGATCACCCTCACAACACCCTTACGACGAACCACTTTGCAGTTACGACATACTTTTTTAACTGAAGCTCTAACCTTCATCTTTCGCTCCTAAAACCTACCGAAGCCGACCGGCTGGGCCGGTATTGGCCAAATTAGCTTTTTTCATTACCCCTTCGTACTGGTGTGACATCAAATGGCTTTGCACTTGAGCCATGAAATCCATCACCACCACCACCACAATCAGCATTGAGGTGCCGCCCAGGTAAAAGGGGACGTTGAACATGACCACTAGAAATTGCGGGAGCAGACACACCAATGCAATATATGCCGAGCCAAATACTGTCAGGCGAGTTAACACGCCGTCGATATAGTTAGCAGTCTGCTGGCCTGGACGAATGCCCGGAACAAATGCCCCTGATCGTTTCAAATTATCGGCTACTTCCACGGGATTGAACATTAACGCGGTGTAGAAGAAGCAGAAGAAGATAATAAATCCGGTAAACAACATGATATTCAACGGCTGTCCTGGCCCAATAGCGACCGCAAGGTCCTGTAGCCAGTCGGCACTGTCGGCACTGCCGAACCATTGTGCAACCGAAGCCGGGAAAAGCAGAATTGAACTGGCAAAAATGGCTGGAATAACTCCTGCCATATTGACCTTGAGGGGTAAATGCGAGGCTTGAGCTTGGAATGCCTGCCTGCCCTGTTGGCGCTTAGCGTAGTTCACAGTCACTCTCCGTTGCCCGCGCTCGATAAACACCACCAAATAAATCACAACAACAGCAAGCGCGAAAATGGCCAACAAGACCAAAATATTTAATTCGCCTTGACGGGCCTGCTCTAGTGATTGGCCAATCGCTGCGGGCAGACCAGCCACAATGCCTGCAAATATCAACAGCGAGATACCATTGCCAATCCCGCGCTCGGTGATTTGCTCTCCCAGCCACATCATAAAGACCGCGCCAGTGACCAGCGACGTAATTGCAATGACAAAGAAGCTGACTGAACTGTCAAAGGCTAGGCCTTGGTTCGCAAGACCTACCGTCATACCAGATCCTTGTACGAAGGCTAAGGCGACCGTCAAATATCGCGTGTACTGACTGATCTTTTTACGCCCAGACTCCCCCTCTTTCTTAAGCTGCTCAAGCTGCGGCGTTACGGCAGTCATCAACTGCATAATGATTGAAGCGGAGATATACGGCAAAATGCCCAGCGCTAGTATGCTCATCCTCTCCAGTGCGCCACCTGAAAATACATTTGCCAAGCCAAGAATCGTTCCCTGATTCTGATCAAATAGCGAGGCTAACTGCTCAGGATCTATACCCGGTACGGGAATATGAGTGCCGATTCGATAAATGATCAACCCAAACAAAACAAAGCGAAGACGGGTTAACAGTTCACCCATCCCAGCTCCGTTCATTGAAGGCATCCCATTCGCCATAACTTAAGCCTCGACGCTCCCGCCAGCCGCTTCAATAGCTTCCCGCGCACCTTTGGTGACGGTGAGGCCTTTGACAATGATCGGCTTGTCAATGCTACCCGACAAAAATACGCGTGCACGAAGCACGTCTTCTTTCACCAGATTGGCGGCCTTCAGGGCTGCCAAATCGGCGGTATCGCCATCGACCAGATTTAGCTCGTGGAGGCGTACCTGCGCCGTTGTTCGGCCAATGCGCGAGGTAAAACCGTACTTCGGCAACCGTTTTTGAAGTGGCATTTGCCCGCCCTCAAAGCCTGGCTTAACGGTACCGCCAGATCGAGCCTTCAAACCCTTGTGGCCGCGGCCAGCAGTTTTTCCGGTACCCGACCCAATGCCACGGCCGACGCGTTTTGCGTCACGCTTGGCTCCCGGCGCTGGGCTTAGGGTGTTTAGTCGCATATCATCAGCCATTGAATTAGCCCTCTACCTTAATGAGGTAGTTAACCTTGTTAATCATTCCGCGGACCGAGGGCGTATCTTCCACCTCTACCGTATGTCCGATGCGGCGCAAACCCAGCCCTTTGACGCATGCCTGGTGATTTTTTAATCGCCCCGCAGTGCTCTTTAATTGGGTAACTTTAATTGTTGCCTTACTCATGACGACGGGCTCCAGCCTCAGCTAAGAATCTCTTCAACGGTTTTGCCACGCTTAGCTGCCACCGCATCGGGGGAAGTCATATCGCGAAGACCGTTATAAGTTGCGCGTACGACATTTACCGGGTTGGTAGAGCCGTAGCATTTAGCGAGAACATTGTGCACGCCCGCAATTTCTAGCACCGCTCGCATAGCCCCGCCAGCAATGACACCAGTACCTTCCGATGCTGGCTGCATATATACCTTCGAAGCACCGTGGTTGGCCTTAACCGGATACTGGAGCGTGCCATCGACTAATTCGACGTTGATCATATTCCGACGCGCCGACTCCATGGCTTTCTGGATAGCGACAGGCACTTCGCGAGCCTTGCCCCGACCGTAGCCGACACGACCTTTGCCATCGCCAACGACTGTGAGCGCAGTGAAGCTCATAATGCGACCACCCTTAACAGTTTTCGCTACGCGGTTGACTTGCACTAACTTTTCTTGCAGATCACCCTCGGTGCGCTGATCGCGTTGCTTTCTTTGATCGTTGTACGCCATACCTTAAAACTCCAATCCGCCTTCGCGCGCAGCTTCTGCCAATGCTTTCACACGACCATGGTATTTAAATCCAGAGCGATCAAAAGCCACCTCTGTTACTCCAGCGGCCTTTGCGCGCTCTGCTATTAATGCGCCGACTGCAGACGCTGCACCAGCATTTCCTGTAGCAGCCCCTCGCAAGTCCTTGTCTAGCGTAGAAGCGCTGGCCAACACCCTATCGCCCTCAGCTGTAAGGACTTGCGCATAAATGTGACGCGGAGTGCGATGCACAGTAAGGCGAGTCGCGCCGTTGTTACGCATACGCATACGCGACTTTCGGGCGCGGCGTAGACGTGATTCTGTTTTGTCGTTCATTGCCCTACCTACTTACTTTTTCTTGGCTTCTTTACGACGAACATACTCGTCCGCGTAGCGAATGCCTTTGCCCTTATAAGGCTCCGGTGGGCGGAAAGCGCGAATCTCTGCTGCCGCCTGGCCTACAGCCTGCTTGTCGATCCCTTTGATGACGATCTCGGTCTGACTGGGCGTCTCTACAGAGAGCCCATCAGCAACTTTATAATCGACATTGTGTGACAGTCCCACGGTTAAATTCACCGTATTACCCGTTGCTTTGGCACGATAACCGACGCCATTAAGCACCAGCTTTTTCTCCCAGCCCTGACTCACGCCAGTCACAATATTATTCAATAATGCACGGGTCGTCCCCGCCATGGCGCGGTGCGTATCAAAGTCGTATTGGATAGACACAACACCGTCCGCAACTTGGGCACCAATACCATCGACGAGAGACAATCCCATCGTACCTTTGCTACCCTTAACAGACACATTGCTTCCGTCGATCGTAACGTCGACACCTTTTGGCACTGTGACCGGATTATTTGCAACTCTTGACATAGCTCAGTCTGCTCTTCAATGACATCGGTTCAAAAAATGGTGCATAAGATTTCACCACCGACACCTGCAGCTCTGGCCGCTCGGTCAGTCATGACACCACGTGAGGTTGAAACAATCGCCACTCCCAAACCGCCACGGACCTGTGGCAGCTCTCCCTTGCCTACGTAACGACGCAAACTGGGTTTACTTACTCGCTCAATTTCTGCGATGACCGGCTTGCCTTCAAAATATTTCAGTTCAAGCGAAAGCCGTGGCTTAACGGACGTGTTATCAACGTTAAACGAAGCAATATACCCCTCGTCCTTAAGGACGCTGGCCAGTGCCGCTTTGAGCTTCGACCCCGGCATGTCGACAGACTTTTTGCCTGCCATTTGCGCGTTGCGCACCCGGGTCAACATGTCACTAATAGGATCCTGCATGCTCATAATTAATCTACTCCGTTACCAGCTGGACTTAACCAGACCTGGCACATCGCCGCGCATCGCTGCCTGACGCAGGATATTGCGGCTTAATCCAAACTTTCGATACACGCCATGGGGACGCCCTGTTACCTGGCAGCGACGACGCTGACGCACTGGACTGGAGTCCCGTGGAAGTTTCTGCAACGAAATCTGCGCATCCCACTTCTCGTCATCACTGGCAGACGCACTGCTTATGACTTGCTTAAGTTGAGCACGCTTGGTGGCGTACTTTGCGACCAACTGAGTGCGCTTTGCTTCACGCGCTATCATTGATTTCTTGGCCATAACTCTTTACCCCTCAGCCTTTGAACGGGAAATTAAATGCACGTAACAACGCACGGCCCTGATCGTCATCTTTTGCCGTCGTTGTAATCGCAATATCCATACCACGCAGCGTGTCAACCTGATCGTAGTTGATCTCAGGAAAGATAATTTGCTCAGTTACGCCCATGGCAAAGTTACCGCGGCCATCAAATGACTTTGGCGTGACGCCACGAAAATCACGAATACGTGGAATAGCAATACCGATAAGACGATCGAGAAACTCATACATGCGCTCATCACGCAGTGTTACCTTACATCCAATGGGCCAGCCATCGCGGATTTTAAAACCAGCAATCGACTTCCTTGATTTCGTGACAATTGGCTTCTGCCCAGCAATCTTAGTCATGTCTGACAAGGCATTTTCCATGACCTTTTTATCGCCCACCGCCTCTCCAACACCCATGTTCAGAGTAATCTTGGTAATGCGTGGTACTTCCATCATATTGGACAGGCCCAATTCTTCTTTGAGGGCTGGCGCAATCTCACTGCGATATTTTTCTTTCAGGGTTGCCATTGTTCACTTCCTCGTTCGCCGAGCACTGCTCAGGCGTCAATCACTTCGCCGCTTGATTTGTAAACGCGTACTTTTTGGCCATCTTCTTCGATGCGATAACCAACGCGATCTGGCTTGCTACTACTTGGGTTAAAAATTGCCACGTTGGAGGCTTGAATAGCGGCTTCCTTTTCAACAATTCCGCCAGCGATTCCAGCCTGTGGATTAGGTTTCGTATGCTTCTTGATCATATTGATGCCGGACACCACCAACTTCCCGTTGTCCAGAACTTTGCGCACCGTTCCGCGCTTACCCTTATCTTTGCCCGCCAATACGATCACTGGGTCGTCACGCTTAATCTTCGCCATTACTATTCCCTCTCTGCCTGTCGCTCAGATAACTTCTGGCGCCAGGGAAATAATCTTCATGAACTTATCTCCGCGGAGTTCGCGCGTTACTGGGCCGAAAATACGTGTCCCAATGGGCGCCTGCTGTGCGTTGAGAAGCACAGCTGCATTCTCATCAAACTTGATGAGTGATCCATCCGGGCGACGCACTCCCTTTCTCGTTCTCACCACGACGGCAGTCATGACTTGACCTTTCTTTACTTTGCCGCGCGGTATCGCCTCTTTAACAGTCACCTTAATGAGATCACCGACCCGTGCGTAGCGCCGCTTAGAGCCACCAAGTACTTTGATGCACATAACACGACGGGCGCCACTGTTGTCGGCCACTTCTAAATAAGATTCGGTCTGAATCATTTCTCTACTCCAATCTGCGGCTCACGCCGCATAGAGCCACCAGAAATCCTTAGATCTCGGTAGCCTTCTCCACAACTTCCACCAAAGCCCAGGTCTTTGTCTTGGACAAAGGGCGTGACTCAGCCACCAGTACCGTATCGCCGGTACCCGCAGTGTTGTCCTCGTCGTGGGCATGTAACTTTGATGATCGAGTAATGTATTTGCCGTAAACCGGATGCTTCACCCGACGCTCTACGATTACTGTAATCGTCTTGTCCATCTTGTCGCTAACCACACGGCCCTGTACTTGGCGCGCACGTTTGTCTGTCGATACCATTAGCTCTCTACCTTCTGCTGCAGCACGGTCTTAACGCGGGCAATGTCCTGCTGAGTCTCCTTCAACAGATGGGTTTGACCCAACTGGCCCGTTGACTTTGCCATACGCAGCTTAAACTGCTGTTCACGCAATTTGAGCAACTCGGCATTCAGCTCATCAGCTGACTTATCACGCATTTCACTTGCTTTCATCACATCACCGACCGTTTCACAAACGTGGTCTGTAGAGGTAGTTTCGACGCCGCGAGCGCAAATGCCTCACGAGCCAACTCCTCCGACACACCTTCTACTTCATAAAGGACGCGTCCTGGTTGAATTTGTGCCACCCAGTACTCAACGTTACCCTTACCCTTACCCTGACGTACTTCCAACGGCTTACCGGTAATCGGTTTATCAGGAAAAATACGAATCCAGATCTTTCCGCCCCGCTTAATATGGCGCGTCATCGCGCGACGAGCAGCTTCAATTTGGCGGGCCGTTATACGTCCACGGCCAGTGGCCTTGAGCGCGTATTCGCCGAAACTGACTTTACTACCGCGCTCTGCCAAGCCGCGATTACGGCCTTTGTGCATCTTGCGAAATTTTGTGCGTTTTGGTTGCAGCATTGTTCAGTCCTCTAACCGCTCTCAGCTGGCCGCCGAACGACGAGGCTCTTGAGCGTCGTCGTCACCACCAATTACTTCCCCTTTAAAAATCCACACCTTGACGCCGATAACGCCATAGGTGGTGTGTGCTTCATAGGTCGAATAGTCAATATCTGCCCGTAGGGTGTGAAGCGGCACTCGCCCTTCTCGGTACCACTCTGAACGGGCAATTTCTGCGCCACCGAGCCGACCACCTACCTGTACTTTGATACCTTCAGCACCTTGGCGCATGGCATTTTGAACGACACGTTTCATTGCGCGCCTGAACATAACGCGACGCTCGAGCTGTTGAGCGACATTTTGCGCCACCAAACGGGCATCCAGATCGGGCTTGCGAATTTCTTCGATGTTGATGTGAACCGGCACACCCATCCTTTTGCTGAGTTCCTTACGCAGCTTCTCGACGTCCTCGCCCTTTTTACCAATGACGATGCCTGGTCGCGCTGTATGGATGATCACGCGGGCCGTCTGAGCAGGCCGCTCTATGACCACTCGGCTGACCGAAGCCGCATCAAGCTTACGCAAAATATACTCACGAACTTCAAGATCGCTGATTAAGTTCTTTGCGTAGCTTCTGCTATCCGCATACCACACCGAGTTGTGGTCTTTGACCACTCCCAGGCGAATCCCTGTTGGATGTACCTTCTGACCCATGCGTCAGTCCCCTTAGCCTTCGCTGTCCGCGACTTTCACAGTAATGTGACAAGTCCGCTTCAGAATTCGATCACCACGACCCTTCGCTCGCGCTCGCATGCGCTTCATCGTTAGGCCCTCATCCACAAATATCGTCGACACTCGTAGCTCATCGACATCTGCGCCATCATTGTTCTCGGCATTAGCAATAGCTGAATTCAATATCTTACGGACCAAGTGGGCCGCTTTCTTAGTGCTAAATTCAAGCAGGCTGAGTGCTTCCTCTACTGGCTTGCCTCGCACCTGATCTGCAATCAGACGGACCTTCTGTGCTGAAATACGCGCGCCGCGAAGTTTTGCTGATACTTCCATCGTCTCTATCTCCACCAAGCCTTAACGCTTAGCTTTCTTGTCAACAATGTGACCTTTAAAGGTACGGGTCACGGCGAACTCACCTAGCTTATGGCCGACCATGTCCTCATTAATGATAATTGGGACGTGCTGCCGACCGTTGTGAACTGCGATAGTGAGCCCGACCATGTCAGGCGAAATCATTGAACGACGAGACCACGTTTTTATGGGTCGTCTGTCATTGCTTTCAACCGCAGCCTCTACCTTCTTAAGCAGGTGTAGGTCGATGAAAGGACCTTTTTTTAATGAACGTGGCACAGTTAAGTCCTCTTTCCCTCAGCGGTTATTTCTTGCCCCGACGGCGGACAATAAAGCCGTCAGTGCGCTTATTTTTACGGGTTTTATAGCCCTTAGTAGGAACGCCCCATGGTGTCACGGGGTGACGACCTCCAGAGGTACGGCCCTCACCACCCCCGTGTGGGTGATCAACAGGGTTCATAGCGACACCGCGCACCGTCGGCCGAACACCACGCCAACGCGCAGCACCGGCTTTGCCCAACTTACGCAAGCTATGTTCTGAATTAGAGACCTCACCGAGGGTTGCTCGGCAATCCACCGATACTTTACGCATTTCACCGGAGCGAAGACGAAGAGTGGCATACTGGCCTTCTCGCGCCACCAACTGCACTGATGCCCCCGCCGATCGCGCCAGCTGTGCGCCCTTTTCAGGCTTCATTTCAATGGCGTGGATGACCGCACCTACTGGAATGTTTCTAATCGGCAAGCAGTTACCTGCTTTAATAGGCGCAGCGGATCCTGAGTACAACGTATCGCCCGCTGCAACGCCCTTGGGCGCAATAATATAGCGACGCTCGCCGTCAGCAAAGAGTAGCAAAGCGATGTGCGCCGTTCTGTTGGGGTCGTACTCAATACGCTCAACTTTTGCAGGAATGCCATCTTTATTACGCTTAAAATCAATCACACGGTAATGATGCTTGTGCCCACCGCCAATATGCCGGGTTGTTATACGTCCGGCGTTGTTACGCCCACCTGACTTGGAATTCTTCTCCAACAGTGGCGCGTGCGGACGGCCTTTATGCAAATCATTGTTTACCACTCTTACGTGGTGCCGACGACCCGGTGATGTCGGTTTGCTCTTTACGACTGCCATGACAAATCGTCCCCTTAACTCATTGCAGCAAAGTCAATGTCCTGACCTTGCTCCAAACGTACATAGGCTTTCTTCCAAGACGGCTTAGTAGACCAGCCGGTGCGAGTGCGCTTGCTCTTACCTTTGACCCGCAGAGTACGCACCTCATCGACTTTCACCTTAAACAGCTGCTCTACTGATGTTTTGATCTCGCTCTTAGTGGCGTCCAAGGCTACCTTGAAGACATATTGGTTATCGTTCTCGGCAACGGTGGCAGCCTTCTCGGACATATGGGGCCCGATGAGAATCTGAAATACACGCTCCTGATTCACGCTAGGGCCTCCTCAAATTTCTTCACCGCATCAACCGTGATCATCACTTTTTCAAACGCAATAAGGCTCACGGGATCAACAGCATCGACATCACGGACGTCGACGCGGTGTAAGTTGCGCGCTGCTAGATACAAGTTCTGATCTAACTCACTGCCAATAATCAACACGTTATCAACCTCAAAGCCTTTGAGGGCTTCCACCAACAGTTTGGTTTTTGGCTGATCCAAGTCGAAACTTTCAACCACCATTAGTCGACCAGATCGTGCCAGTTCAGACAGAATGGAGCGCATCGCAGCCCGATACATCTTCTTGTTCACTTTTTGCGAATGATCTTGAGGTGCTGCCGCAAAGGTCACACCACCTGAGCGCCAAATCGGCGATCGGATTGTCCCTGCTCGCGCGCGACCTGTACCCTTTTGCCGCCATGGTTTCCGGCCACCACCGGCAACAGCGGCACGATTTTTCTGCGCCCGCGTGCCCTGTCGAGCACCTGCTAGAAAAGAAGTGACCACCTGATGCACCAGCGACTCGTTGTAATCTCGAGCGAACGTCTCTTCAGACACCGATACGGTACCTGAATCGCCAACGCCGGGCTTAACTACACTTAACTCCACAGTTAGCCCCCTTAAGCTTTAATCGTAGGGCGGACAATGACTTCCCCGCCGGGCGCACCTGGTACCGCGCCTTTAATGAGCAGTAAATTACGCTCTGCATCCACTCGAACCACTTCAAGGCCTTGGGTCGTTACCCGCTCTGCACCCATGTGGCCGGCCATTTTTTTGCCTTTGAAGACTCGTCCAGGCGTCTGGCATTGACCGATTGAACCCGGAGCGCGGTGTGACAAAGAGTTACCGTGGGTGGCATCCTGCATACTAAAGTTCCAGCGCTTTACAGCACCCTGAAAACCTTTGCCTTTGGATTGACCCGCCACATCAACTTTTTGACCCTGCTCAAATCGTCCAACCGTAAGCTCTGCACCGATCTCAAAGGCTTCGTCGCCACCGTCAAGACGAAACTCCCAAAGACCCTCGCCAGCAGGCACGCCCGCCTTGGCAAAATGCCCAGCTCGCGCCTTAGAGATTTTAGAGGCCTTGCGACTTCCCGCTGTGACCTGAATGGCCCGATACCCATCGGTCTCGAGCTCTTTGATTTGAGTGACTCGGTTTGGAGCTACCTCCACTACGGTCACTGGAACTGATACGCCTTCATCGGTAAACACACGTGTCATACCTGATTTACGGCCGACTACACCAATAGTCATGGCTTTGAACCTCACAGTGTACGGGGCTATACCCTCTATGGCCGCCCCTAAAGATATCGATCACTCAAAGAGCCACCGTCACAATACGGACGTTACACACCCCATTTTCGGGGCAGGCTTTACTAAATTGTTCTTAACCTAGGCTGATCTGCACTTCAACGCCAGCCGCCAAGTCAAGCTTCATCAATGCATCAACTGTTTTTTCAGTTGGTTCAATGATGTCTAAGAGGCGCTTGTGCGTGCGTATTTCATATTGATCTCGGGCATCCTTGTTAACGTGCGGCGAGGTCAAAATAGTGAACTTCTCTTTTTTGGTAGGCAGTGGAATAGGACCACGAACCTGTGCACCTGTACGACGAGCTGTTTCAACAATTTCTTCGGTGGAGGCGTCGATCAGCTTGTGATCAAACGCCTTCAGGCGAATGCGAATACGCTGGTTTTGCACAATACTTCCCCTAAAAAGCCGGCACTCCGCAATGGGGGCCCCGTAAAAATGAGCGCGAACTATAGTCATCACGCCACTGACTGTCAACTGAGTTTGTGGCTTTATTCCTGACTGTAGAGGTTTTGCGGAAAACTGCCACTCTTGTCAGCTGTATTAGGCGCCCAAGCAGCATTTGGACGGCCAGAAGACCATAAGCCTATAACATGGCGAGCCGTTTAATCCGAATAATGGCCGTTACTCAATAATCTTAGCAACAACCCCGGCGCCAACAGTGCGACCACCCTCACGGATAGCAAATCGCAGCCCATCTTCCATCGCAATCGGCGCAATCAACGTCGCCACTATGTTGATGTTATCTCCAGGCATGACCATCTCAATGCCCTCCGGCAACTCAACCGCTCCCGTCACGTCCGTCGTACGGAAGTAAAACTGCGGACGATAACCCTTGAAGAATGGCGTATGACGGCCACCCTCCTCTTTCGACAATACGTACACCTCTGCCTCAAACTTAGTGTGCGGATTAACCGAACCCGGAATCGCCAGTACCTGACCACGCTCAACGTCATCGCGCTTAGTACCGCGCAACAAGACGCCAACGTTCTCACCCGCACGACCTTCGTCAAGCAGCTTGCGGAACATCTCTACGCCCGTACACGTCGTCTTCTGCGTATCACGGATGCCAATAATCTCAATCTCATCGCCAACCTTAACAATGCCACGCTCAACTCGACCCGTGACCACCGTTCCACGACCTGATATCGAGAACACATCTTCAACCGGCATCAAAAATGGCTGATCAATCGCACGCTCAGGCTCGGGTATGTACGAGTCCAACGCCTCAATTAAGCTCTTAACCGCCGTCGTGCCCAAACCATTCTCGTCTTCGCCATTTAAGGCCATTAACGCTGAACCACAAATAATCGGCGTGTCATCACCAGGGAACTCATAGGCATCAAGCAGCTCCCGAAGCTCCATCTCTACCAGCTCTTTCATCTCTTCAAATTCTTCAGTATCAACACCACCGCAGTCTTCCGCCAACAAATCTGCCTTGTTAAGGAACACAACAATGTACGGAACACCTACCTGGCGAGACAGCAAAATGTGCTCTCGGGTCTGGGGCATAGGGCCGTCTGTCGCACCACATACCAAAATAGCCCCATCCATCTGCGCCGCACCGGTAATCATGTTCTTCACATAATCCGCGTGACCAGGACAGTCAACGTGCGCGTAATGACGGTCCGTAGACTCGTACTCAACGTGCGATGTCGCAATCGTAATACCGCGCTCGCGCTCTTCCGGGGCATTATCAATCCCGTCAAACGCTACCGCCGTGCCACCAAATACTTCCGCGCATACCCGGGTCAACGCCGCCGTCAGCGTCGTCTTTCCGTGGTCTACGTGCCCTATCGTTCCCACGTTGACGTGGGGCTTCAAACGCTCAAATGATTCCTTCGCCATGTCAGTCCCTCTCTATAGGTAGACGGCCAAGCCGTCTAGTTTTTTGAAATAATGGCATCGGCGATATGACTTGGCGCCTCTGCGTACTTAGAAAATTCCATGGTGTAGGTCGCACGGCCCTGGGTCGCTGAGCGAAGATCAGTAGCGTAGCCAAACATCTCTGCCAGAGGTACATCGGCGTTGACAATTTTGCCCGCCGCGCAGTCATCCATACCAGAAATCAAACCACGGCGACGGTTTAAATCACCGACGACATCACCCATGTTATCTTCCGGGGTGACCACTTCCACCGTCATAATAGGTTCTAGCAGCACGGCCCCCCCTAGCTCAGCAAGCTGACGAGTGGCAATACCCGCGGCTATCTTGAAAGCCATTTCATTCGAGTCAACGTCATGAAAAGAGCCATCGTAAAGCGTTGCTTTGACCCCTAGCAGTGGGTAGCCTGCTAACACACCATTTTGTATTTGTTCCTCAACACCTTTTTGCACCGCAGGAATATATTCTTTAGGTACCGCACCACCCACCACGGCATTATGAAAGTCCAAATGATCCGCAGCCTCGTCTTTTGCCGGCTCAAATCTAATACGAACATGCCCATACTGGCCCCGGCCTCCCGACTGACGAATAAATTTACCTTCAATCTCAGCGATATTTTTAATTCGCTCTCGGTATGCCACCTGCGGCTTTCCAATATTGGCCTCAACACCAAATTCTCTGCGCATACGATCGACAATAATATCTAAATGCAACTCACCCATCCCAGAGATAATGGTTTGTCCTGTTTCTTCATCGGTTTTAACACGGAAAGAAGGATCTTCCTGAGCCAGCTTGCCAAGCGCAATACCCAGCTTCTCTTGGTCTGCCTGTGACCGAGGCTCGACTGCGACAGATATAACCGGCTCCGGAAATTCCATTCGTTCGAGCACCACAGGCTTAGTCACTGAACAAAGAGTGTCACCGGTTGTAACATCTTTGAGGCCGATCGCCGCAGCAATATCACCTGCGAGGACTTCTTTAACTTCCTCGCGGCTATTGGAGTGCATCTGCACCATGCGGCCGACACGCTCTTTCTTGCCTTTTACCGAATTGAATACCGCTGTGCCGGTGGTGAGCGTACCGGAGTAGACACGAAAGAACGTTAAGGTGCCGACGAAGGGGTCGGTCGCTATTTTAAAGGCCAGCGCTGAAAAAGGTTCATCGTCGTTTGACGCGCGGCGAACGACTGTTTCGCCGTCCATGTCGGTACCTTCAATGGGCTTCACCTCTGCAGGTGAAGGCAGATAATCTATCACGGCATCAAGCATGGCCTGTACGCCTTTATTTTTAAAGGCTGAGCCGCCCAATACCGGCACGATCTCATTCGCCAGTGTGCGCTCTCGAAGCCCGCGCTTGATATCGTCCTCACTGAGATCTCCTGCATCGAGGTAAGCATTCATTAACTCGTCATTGGCTTCAGCGGCCGCTTCAACCATCACTTCGCGCATGGACTCAACTTGATTCTCTAACGCCTCTGGGATTTCCTGAGTGCTGAAAGTCATCCCCATATCCGCTTCGTTCCAGACAATCGCTTTTCGCTGTATGAGATCTATGACCCCACTAAATCCTTCTTCACAGCCAATCGTCATTTGAATAGGCACCGGGTGACAGCCCAAGCGACTACGTAACTGGTCAACCACCCGCTCAAAGCTGGCGCCGGCGCGATCCATCTTGTTGATGAATACCAGTCGCGGCACTTCGTACTTATTGGCTTGACGCCAAACCGTTTCTGTTTGCGGCTGCACGCCTGAAGAGCCACACAATACAACAACTGCACCATCGAGCACCCGAAGGGAGCGCTCTACCTCAATAGTGAAATCTACGTGACCGGGCGTATCAATGATATTGATACGATGCTCTTCAAACTGCTGTGCCATACCGGACCAGAAGCAGGTTGTGGCAGCGGAGGTAATAGTAATGCCGCGCTCCTGCTCTTGTTCCATCCAGTCCATAGTAGCTGCGCCATCATGAACCTCGCCAATTTTGTGCGACAAACCCGTATAAAATAATACGCGCTCGGTAGTCGTGGTTTTACCCGCATCCACGTGCGCGCAAATGCCGATATTACGATAACGCTGAATCGGTGTCTTGCGAGCCACAATCGTGTCCTTGGTGTACTTAGCGCGATCTGAAAATCAGAATCGGAAGTGCGAGAACGCCTTATTGGCTTCAGCCATACGGTGTACGTCTTCACGCTTTTTGACCGCATTACCTTTGCCCTGCGCGGCATCAATAATTTCACCCGCCAAGCGCTGACGCATAGATTTTTCACCACGATTACGCGCGTAGTCCACTAACCAGCGCATAGAGAGTGCGGCTCGACGCGCAGGACGCACCTCGACCGGCACCTGATAAGTGGCACCACCAACACGACGAGACTTAACCTCGACCATCGGTGCAATGTTTTCCAACGCTTCGTCAAAGACTTCAATGGGGTCGCGGCTTGATCGCTCTTGAACAAGAGCTAGCGCGCCATAAACAATGGATTCAGCGGTGGCTTTCTTGCCGCTTACCATCACGTGATTCATGAATTTTGCGAGGGTGGTATTCCCAAATTTTGGATCGGGAATAACGTCGCGTTTAGCAACTACGCGTCTTCTTGGCATGTCATTACCTATATAGCTTCAGGGTTATCCGGATACTTTCTCACAGCACTCGATCGCGATGATCGGTGGTAGCACTAGATCCAGCCTTACTGTCAGCATAACGCCGACTTTTTGTTCAACATTACCGACAGTTATCAGCAATGCGGTTGTTTATTTGGGTCGCTTGGCGCCGTACTTTGAACGACCCTTGCGGCGATTAGCAACACCGGAGGTATCGAGGCTGCCACGAACCGTGTGATACCGAACCCCTGGCAAGTCCTTAACACGACCGCCGCGAATCAATACCACGCTGTGCTCTTGCAAATTGTGGCCTTCGCCACCGATGTAAGAGGATACTTCGTAGCCATTGGTTAAGCGTACACGACATACTTTGCGCAGCGCTGAGTTAGGCTTTTTTGGGGTCGTGGTGTAGACACGAGTACACACACCGCGACGCTGGGGACATGCCTGCAATGCAGGTACGTCACTCTTAGCTACTTTGCGCTTGCGAGGCTTGCGCACGAGCTGGTTAATAGTTGCCATTCAAAAGCTCCGAAATACTAAAGGGGCTGCGCCCCACACAAAAACGAGCGCGCAGTTTAATGATGCGCGCATCCCGGGTCAACTGGGATTATGACCGGCCCCTAAACAGCAGTGGCCACCACCCCTCACTGAGAGCCGATTACTCGGTCTCAGCTTCCACTTTCTCCATTTCTTCTGCGAAGCTCTCTTGGAACTCCTCATCAGACATGCTTAAAGCCAGACCCTTACTCTCCGCCTTACGACGACGCTCTTCATGGTAAGTCAAGCCAGTACCCGCTGGTATCAGTCGGCCCACAATGACATTTTCTTTCAGACCCCTTAGGTAGTCTCGCTTGCCGGTTACGGCCGCTTCAGTCAGGACACGGGTTGTCTCCTGGAAAGACGCTGCCGAAATGAAGCTCTCAGTGGCTAAAGACGCTTTGGTAATACCCAGCAACTCGCGATTCGCGGTGGGTGAAATCAGGTTCTGCGCTTCGAGACGTTCGCACTCCTCCAAGAAGGCGGTGTACTCCACCTGCTCCCCTTTGATAAGGTTCGACTCACCAGACGAGGCGATAATGACCTTGCGCAGCATTTGTCGCACGATCACTTCAATATGCTTATCGTTGATCTTTACGCCTTGGAGCCGGTAGACCTCCTGGATTTCATTGACGATGTACTTAGCGAGCTCAGCGATACCTTTCAGGCGCAAAATATCATGGGGACTCAGTGGTCCTTCAGATACTATTTCACCCTTCGCCACTTGCTCACCCTCGAAAACGGACAGTTGACGCCACTTTGGAATCAACTCCTCGTAGTGATCTGAGCCGTCAGGCAGCGTCGAGCTGTCCGTTGGCGTGATCATCAACCGACGCTTGCCCTTTGTTTCTTTACCGAAGCTCACCGTACCCGAAATCTCTGCCAGAATAGCGGGTTCCTTAGGCTTGCGTGCCTCAAACAAATCGGCTACGCGAGGCAGACCACCGGTGATATCTCGAGTCTTCGATCCCGCCTGAGGAATTCGAGCAATAATGTCGCCCACCTCAACGCCGGCTCCGTCTTCTAGATTCACCATAGCCATTGCGGGCAGGAAGTAATGCGCGGGCACGTTAGTTCCCGCGAGAGTTAGCTCATTACCTTTCTTGTCGACTAAGGTCACCGCGGGCCGAATATCTTTACCCGCCGTTGGGCGCTCACCGGCTTCCATGACAGATATGCTCGATAGGCCAGTAAATTCATCGGTTTGACGCTTGATCGTTACGCCTTCCTCCATACCGCTGAACTTAACGGTACCGGCCACCTCGGTGATAATGGGGTGAGTGTGAGGATCCCAATTCGCAACTATGTCTCCAGCGGCGACTTCTGCGTCATCGCGTACTTTAATGACGGCGCCATAGGGCACCTTATAACGCTCTCGTTCCCTGCCAACAGCATCGAGTACCGATAGCTCGCCGGAGCGTGACACCGCGACCAACGATCCATCGGGGCGGTCAACGACTTTTATGTTGTGTAGCTTAACCACCCCATCAGAGTTCACCTGGATATTATCTTGTGCCGCTTGGCCTGACGCGGCGCCACCAATGTGGAAGGTCCGCATAGTTAACTGTGTGCCCGGCTCGCCAATTGATTGAGCTGCTACTACACCAATGGCTTCACCCATATTCACTTGATGCCCACGGCCAAGATCACGTCCATAGCAGGTTGAACAAATACCGTAGCGGGTCTTGCAGGTAATGGGCGAACGAACAACCACTTCATCAATGCCCAAGTCTTCGAGACGCTCACTCCACACCTCGTCAACCATGGTGCCCGCTGCCAGCAGAATTTCGACCGTACCGGGCCGAACCACATCAGTGGCCACAATACGTCCCAAGACTCGATCGGGCAGCGACTCAATAATATCGCCGCCATCAATGACAGGTGTCATCAGAAGGCCTTCATCAGTACCGCAATCTTCCTCGACAACCACCACATCTTGGGCCACGTCCACTAAGCGTCGAGTCAGATAACCAGAGTTCGCCGTCTTCAATGCCGTATCTGCCAGTCCCTTACGGGCGCCGTGGGTCGAAATGAAGTACTGCAGTACATTCAAGCCTTCCCGAAAATTGGCCACAATAGGCGTTTCAATAATAGAGCCATCCGGCTTCGCCATTAAGCCTCGCATACCGGCTAGTTGACGAATTTGGGCCGGTGAACCCCGAGCTCCTGAGTCGGCGTACATGTAAACCGAATTAAACGAACTCTGCTCTTCCTCTTCGCCGTCGCGATTAGTAACCGTCTCCTTGGAGAGATTAGCCATCATAGATTTTGATACCTGATCGTTAGTGCGCGACCAAATATCAATCACCTTGTTGTATTTCTCACCTTGGGTCACCAGACCAGCAGCGTACTGCTGTTCGATCTCTTTGACCTCACCGTAGGCTTTATCAACCAGCGCCGCCTTTTCACCCGGAATTTCAAAATCGTTGACACCAATCGATGAGCCCGATTTAGTTGAGTACTCATAACCCATGTACATCAACTGATCGGCAAAAATAACCGTCGCTTTGAGACCAACAATTCGATAACAGTGGTTAATGACTTTTGAAATGGCTTTCTTGACCATTGGCTTATTGATCATGTCGTAAGACAGACCCTCGGGAACGATTTCCCACAGCAAGGCCCGACCCACCGTCGTATCAACGATACGCGTTCCCACTTTGGTCTCTTCGTCATAACTGGCAACAGTTTCCTTGACGCGTACTTTTACCCTCGCCTGCAAATGCACCTGTCCCGATGCATATGCGCGCTGCACTTCAGTAGGGTCAGCAAAAATCATACCCTCACCCGCCACATTGATGCGCTCTCGGGTCATGAAATACAGGCCCAACACCACGTCTTGTGAGGGGACGATAATCGGATCACCCGATGCCGGAGAGAGAATATTGTTAGTCGACATCATCAACGCGCGGGCTTCGAGCTGCGCTTCAATCGTCAGCGGTACGTGCACCGCCATTTGGTCGCCGTCAAAGTCTGCATTGTAGGCTGCACACACCAATGGGTGTAATTGAATCGCTTTACCCTCAATTAACACCGGTTCAAAAGCCTGGATACCGAGTCGGTGTAAGGTAGGAGCACGGTTCAGGAGTACTGGGTGCTCGCGGATAACCTCGGCGAGGATATCCCATACCTCGGGCGGTTCGCGCTCGACCATTTTCTTGGCCGCTTTAATGGTACTCGCCAAACCCCGATGCTCAAGCTTGCCAAAGATGAACGGTTTGAACAGCTCAAGTGCCATTTTTTTGGGCAGACCACACTGATGTAACTTGAGCGTCGGGCCAGTAACAATCACCGAGCGACCCGAATAATCAACTCGCTTGCCCAGTAGGTTCTGACGGAAACGACCCTGCTTACCTTTGATCATATCGGCCAGTGACTTCAGCGGGCGCTTGTTTGACCCGGTGATTGCACGACCGCGGCGACCATTGTCGAGCAGCGCATCTACCGACTCCTGAAGCATACGCTTCTCGTTGCGCACAATAATATCGGGCGCATTGAGGTCGAGTAAGCGCTTGAGTCGGTTATTACGGTTTATTACCCGACGGTACAGATCATTCAGATCAGATGTGGCAAAACGCCCGCCGTCGAGAGGCACCAGAGGTCGTAAATCTGGCGGCAACACTGGCAGTGCCTTCAATATCATCCACTCGGGCTTATTGCCAGATTTCGCAAAGGCTTCGAGCAGCTTCAACCGCTTCGACAATTTCTTTATTTTCGTTTCAGAATTTGTCGCAGGAATCTCTTCGCGAAGACGCTCCACTTCGGCCGGCACATTGATCTGGATCATGAGGTCTTGAATCGCTTCAGCCCCCATCTTTGCAGTGAACTCGTCACCAAACTCTTCCATGGCCTCATAGTACTGTTCGTCGTTGAGAAGCTGGTTCTGATCCAGCGTCGATAAGCCCGGGTCGGTAACCACATAGGATTCAAAGTATAGAATGCGTTCGATGTCGCGCAATGTCATGTCGAGTAACAAGCCGATACGGGAGGGCAATGACTTCAAAAACCATATATGCGCAACGGGACTAGCGAGTTCGATATGACCCATGCGCTCACGACGAACTTTTGCTAGCGCTACCTCGACGCCACACTTCTCACAAATAACCCCACGATGCTTTAACCGCTTGTACTTGCCACACAAGCACTCATAGTCTTTCACCGGGCCAAAAATCTTGGCACAAAATAACCCGTCGCGCTCGGGCTTAAAGGTTCGATAGTTAATCGTCTCGGGCTTTTTCACTTCGCCATATGACCATGATCGGATCATGTCGGGCGATGCAAGACCAATGCGAATCGCATCAAAGTCTTCGTTTTTCTCCCTGCTTAACAGGTTCAACAAGTCTTTCATGTCTTAATCCCCCTCAGAAGCCTTCGGACTCGGACTCGAGATCGATATCGATGCCGAGCGAGCGGATTTCTTTGATCAACACGTTAAAGGATTCGGGCATACCCGGGTCCATATGATGATCTCCATCGACGATGTTCTTGTACATTTTGGTACGACCGGCCACATCGTCAGACTTGACGGTCAACATTTCTTGCAGCGTGTAAGCTGCGCCATAGGCTTCTAGTGCCCACACTTCCATTTCTCCGAAGCGCTGGCCACCAAACTGAGCTTTACCACCCAGCGGCTGTTGAGTCACTAAACTGTATGAACCGGTTGATCGAGCATGCATTTTGTCGTCAACCAAGTGGTTGAGCTTGAGCATGTACATATAGCCCACCGTGACTGGCCGCAAAAAGCCTTCACCCGTTCGGCCATCATAGAGCGCCAGCTGCCCGCTCTCTGGAATGTCCGCCATTCTGAGAAGGTCTTTAACCGATTCTTCCTTTGCGCCATCGAATACCGGCGTTGCCATTGGTACTCCCTTGCGTAAATTTTGCGCCAATTCAAGAATTTCCTCGTCAGTGAGGGAATCGAGATTTTCATCACGGCGTGAGTCACTCGCGTGCGAATAAATGCCCTTCAGGAAGCTACGTAACTGAGCTATTTTCACTTGCTGCTCTAGCATGTCATTGATCTTCACACCGAGACCACGTGCAGCCATTCCCAGATGCGTCTCCAGAATTTGACCGACGTTCATGCGCGAGGGCACGCCCAAGGGGTTAAGAACGATATCAATAGGTTCACCACGCTCGTCAAAAGGCATGTCCTCAACCGGCATGATCACTGAGATAACACCCTTGTTTCCGTGCCGACCCGCCATCTTGTCGCCCGGCTGAATACGCCGCTTCACGGCGAGGTATACCTTAACAATTTTAAGCACGCCTGGAGCGAGGTCATCACCGCTTTGCAGCTTGTCTTTCTTCACTTCAAAGCGCTCTTCCAGCTGCTTGTTTTGCTCCTCAAGCAACCGCTCGGCTGACAGCAATTGCTCATTGAGCTCAGCATCTGCCAGCTTCAACTTGAACCACTGCTCACGGTCAAGATCGGCGAGCACCTGATCGCTCAGCACTGTGCCTTTGGCAAGCCCACCGCCACTGACGGTTTTTTGCGCTTTGAATAATTTCGCAAGACGGGCATAGGTTGCCTCTTCATAAATGCGAAACTCTTCCCGTAAATCCTTGCGGTAGTCGGCCAGTTGCGCCGTTTCAATCTGCTTAGCTCGGTGATCTTTCTCCAAGCCGTCTCGAGTAAATACCTGAACATCAATAACGGTTCCCTTGTAGCTCGAGGGCACGCGTAAGGAGGTATCTTTAACGTCAGACGCTTTTTCTCCAAAAATAGCGCGCAAGAGCTTCTCTTCGGGCGTCAGCTGCGTTTCACCTTTTGGAGTTACCTTGCCTACCAGAATATCGCCCGCGTCGACTTCAGCACCAATATAGACAATACCTGACTCATCGAGCTTGCCTAGGGCACCCTCACCCACATTAGGAATATCGGCAGTGATTTCTTCTGCGCCTAACTTGGTATCTCGCGCAATGCAAGTCAGCTCTTGGATATGAATAGAGGTAAAGCGATCTTCCTGTACAACACGCTCCGATACCAATATCGAATCTTCAAAGTTGTAGCCATTCCACGGCATAAAGCCGATACGCATATTCTGCCCCAAGGCCAATTCACCCAGATCGACAGAGGGTCCATCCGCCAGGATATCGCCTCGGGAGATAGCATCACCACACTTCACAATAGGTCGCTGGTTGATGCAGGTATTTTGATTTGAGCGCTTATATTTTGTGAGATTGTAAATATCGACCGGGGCTTCACCGGTACCCACACTGTTAGCGTCAACGCGAACGACAATACGGCTAGCGTCCACCGAGTCAATCACTCCGTTGCGCTTAGCTACAATACAGACACCCGAGTCTCCAGCGACGTAGCGCTCCATACCCGTGCCAACCAAAGGCTTATCAGCACGCAGGGTCGGTACAGCTTGACGCTGCATGTTGGAGCCCATGAGTGCCCGGTTAGCGTCATCGTGCTCGAGAAACGGAATGAGTGCCGCCGCAATAGACACCACCTGCTTTGCTGACACATCCATGAAATTGACTTCAGCCGCCGGCTTTATCGTAAATTCATTCATGTGCCGAACGTTAATAAGGTCATCTACAAATTGATTACGGTCATTTAATGCAGCAGACGCCTGCGCGATAACGTGCTCCGCCTCGTTAATGGCCGACAAATACTCAATGTCATCAGTCACCACACCGTCGATCACTTTCCTGTAGGGAGATTCCAGAAAACCGTATTCATTGGTGCGTGCATAGGCGGCCAAAGAATTAATAAGGCCAATGTTTGGGCCTTCTGGCGTCTCAATAGGACACACCCGACCATAATGCGTGGGGTGTACATCACGGACCTCAAAACCGGCACGTTCGCGAGTCAATCCGCCCGGGCCGAGTGCCGAGACGCGGCGCTTGTGAGTAACCTCTGACAGTGGATTGTTTTGATCCATAAACTGCGACAACTGGCTCGAGCCAAAGAACTCCTTCACCGCCGCCGATACTGGCTTGGCATTGATCAGATCTTGGGGCATAAGGCCTTCACTCTCGGCCATGGACAAACGTTCTTTCACAGCCCGTTCAACGCGGACTAAACCCACTCGGAATTGATTTTCGGCCATCTCGCCGATCGATCGAATACGCCGGTTACCCAAATGATCAATATCGTCAACAATACCTTTACCGTTACGAATATTGACCAACGCACGCAGGACATCGACGATGTCTTCCCGGTCGAGGGTGCCGCTACCCTCCGACGCCTCCCGTCCAAGGCGACGATTAAACTTCATTCGACCGACGCCTGATAAGTCGTATCGGTCGGCCGAAAAGAACAGATTTTGAAAGAGATTCTCTGCAGATTCCTTGGTCGGTGGTTCACCGGGACGCATCATGCGGTAGATTTCCACCAGCGCCTCAAGCTCATTACGCGTTGCATCCTGAGCCAAGGTATCGGAGATAAAAGGACCGCAATCAATTTCGTTGGTGTAGATCGTGGTAATGGAATCAATGCCTTTTTCACGCAGCTGAACAAGGAGTTCTTCGGTGATTTCAGTATTGCATTCGACAATCAGTTCACCGGTACTGGTATCGACGACATTGTTAGCCAACCGTCGGCCGAAAAGATATTCTTCAGGCACGCTGAGCGCGTCCACACCAGCCTTCTCCAGCTCACGAATATGGCGTGCAGTGATACGACGACCACGCTCAACGATCAAGGTTTTACCGGACATAATGTCGAACGCCGCCATGTCACCCTGAAGCCGCTTGGGTACCAGTGCCATTGTCGCCGAATGTTCATCGCCCAGTTCAAACACCGTGGTATCAAAAAACATATCCAGCATTTCTTCGCTGTCATAGCCCAAGGCTCGCAATAAAACCGTGGCTGGTAACTTTCGGCGTCTATCGATACGCGCATAGACCATGTCTTTTGGATCAAACTCGAAGTCTAACCAAGAGCCGCGGTAAGGAATGACTCGGGCAGAGTAAAGAAGCTTACCGGACGAGTGAGTTTTACCCTTATCGTGATCGAAGAAGACGCCAGGCGACCGATGCAGTTGTGACACAATCACGCGTTCGGTGCCGTTGATGACAAAGGTGCCATTCTTGGTCATCAGGGGAATCTCCCCCATGTAGACATCCTGCTCTTTGATATCCTTAATGGACTTTGAAGAGGATTCCTTATCGTAGATCATCAAACGCACTTTGACCCGTAGCGCGCAAGCGTATGTCGTGCCGCGCAAGACACACTCATCGACATCAAAAACGGGGTTACCCAGCGAGTAGTCAACGTACTCCAGTGCAGCGTTGCCGCTGTAGCTGGCAATAGGAAACACTGACTTGAAGGCGGCGTGCAAACCGTACTCACCACGCTCTTCCACGGGAACACCGTCCTGGGTGAATTTCCGATAGGAATCCAGCTGGATCGCGAGCAGATAAGGAATGTCCATTACCTTCTCAAGCGAACCAAAATCTTTACGGATGCGTTTCTTCTCAGTATACGAGTAGGCCATCAATACTCCCCAGCGTGTTGTTATCGGGCGTCCCCGACATTATCCGGCTGCTAAACCGGGAAAGGGCCGGAGTGCATGTACACCCCAGCCCTGCAGTACCCGACTGCCTCGGGTCATAGAAGCTTACTTCAGCTCAGCGCTACCGCCTGCTTCTTCAACTTGCTTCTTAATGTCTTCCGCTTCATCTTTAGAAGCGCCTTCTTTGATAGGGCCTGGCGCTCCATCAACAAGACCTTTTGCTTCTTTCAAACCGAGCCCAGTGACGGCGCGAACGACCTTAATGACATTCACTTTTTTCTCGCCCGCTGAGGTAAGAATGACGTCAAACTCGGTTTGCTCTTCCGCAGCAGCACCGGCATCGCCAGCAGCAGCAGCCGGCGCAGCAGCAACAGCCGCCGCCGCCGTTACACCAAATTTCTCTTCCATTGCTTCAATCAAACCAACAATGTCCATAACACTCATGTCTGCAATTGCGTCGAGAATGTCTTCTTTTGAAAGTGCCATTTGTCTATCTCCTAATAAAAGTGTGGGAACAGAATTACCGCCTTTATGCGGCCTGCTCCTTTTGATCTCGAACCGCAGCAAGTGTACGTACCAACTTGCCAGGTACCGCATGGATGGTTTGTACCAGCTTGGTAGTCGGCGCCTTCATGGTGCCCATCAACATTGACAACGCCTGCTCGCGCGTTGGCAGTTTCGCCAGTACATCCAGCTCACTAGCACCCATCAGCTGTCCACTGACGGACAGTGCCTTTACCTCGAACTGGTCGTTCGTCTTGGCAAAGTCCTTAAACAATCGTGCTGCTGCACCCGGGTCTTCCATTGAAAAACCGAACAGGGACGGACCGGACAGCGTTTCACACACACACGCATAGTCCGTTCCCTCAAATGCTCGCTTCGCCAAGGTATTACGTACAACACGTAAATACACTTGGTTGTCGCGCGCACTTGCTCGCAGGGCAGTCATGTCACTCACGCTAACGCCACGGGCATCAGCGACTACAAGTGAAAGGGCGCCGGCAGCGGTCTCGTTGACTTCAGCGACAATCGCTTTCTTTTCCTCGAGTCCAATAGCCATTCGTCTACTCCTGGATTAATCGTTATGGCGTCAACAGCAAGCTGCAAACACCGCCCATTGGTGAACGTTATCACCATCTGCGTAGGTCCCTTCCCAGATAAGATGCGTCTGTTTCGGACATTAAGAAACCCCAGAGTTTCTCCTACGGTCTTTGACAGTCTTCAGCGTTCAACACGGGCATTCCCACGCTTTCTCTAAAGACTTCAAAGTCAAAAAAGAGCAGTCTAAGACTGGCCTTTCTCGCCGGCAGCCGAGGCCGCCAAACTCATGCGCATTAAAGCGCTGTTAAATATCAAGTGAGGCGTGATCAATAGTGACACCGGGACCCATGGTCGTCGATAAAGTCACCTTGCCAAAATACACACCTTTCGCTGACGCAGGTTTAGCTTTTTTGAGGTCGTTAAGAACCGCCACCAAGTTGCCCTTAATGGCATCCGCCTCAAAATTCACTTTGCCAATGCCACCATGGATAATACCGTTCTTGTCAGTGCGGAAACGCATCTGACCGGCCTTAGCATTCTTAACCGCGCCCTCGATATCTGGCGTCACTGTACCGGTCTTGGGGTTTGGCATCAGACCTCGGGGTCCTAGCACTTGGCCGAGCTGGCCAACAATGCGCATCGCATCAGGTGAGGCGATGACCACGTCAAAGTTCATCATGCCACCTTTGATTTCCTGGGCAAGCTCCTCCATACCCACAAAATCTGCCCCTGCAGCCTTGGCTTTGTCAACATTTTCGCCCTGAGTAAACACGGCGACACGCACATCGGAACCCGTACCGTGGGGAAGGGTGGTAGCACCGCGAACCCCTTGGTCCGATTTACGTGCATCGATACCCAGATTCACTGCCAGTTCGACAGTTTCATTAAATTTAACCGTGCCAAATTCTTTCAATAAACTAATGGCTTCGTCTAACGGATAAGAGCGATTAGCGTCTATTTTTTCACGGAATGCGCGGACACGCTTTGACAATTTAGCCATCTGATCAACCCTCCACATCAATGCCGGCAGAGCGAGCGCTGCCAGCGATAGTTCTAACAGCCGCATCCATATCGGCTGCGGTCAGATCGGGCCACTTCTGGGTGGCAATATCTTCGAGCTGCGCACGCGTCACCTTACCCACTTTGTCGGTATTGGGGCGCCCAGAGCCACTCTTCAGGCCAAGAGCCTTGAGGAGCAATATTGAAGCAGGGGGCGTCTTTTTGATAAACGTAAATGATTTATCGCTGTAAACCGTAATAACGACTGGAATAGGCAGACCCGGCTCCAGACTCTGCGTTTCGGCATTAAAGGCCTTGCAGAACTCCATAATATTCACGCCTTTTTGACCCAGCGCGGGACCCACTGGCGGACTAGGATTGGCCTGTCCGGCGGGAATTTGCAGCTTGATATAGCCGTCAATTTTCTTTGCCATGTTTATCTCCCGGGTTCTAACGCCTTTGGCGCCTCAACGGCCCGCCGGCTCCCCATTGTGGCTGCTAATGCAGCACGTTCACTTTCAGGCCTCTCCACCTTGCCAGAGAGACTCGTTGTAGCCATCAAGCCTTCTCGACTTGACCAAACTCCAATTCAACCGGTGTCGAACGACCAAAAATCAATACCGCAACATTCAAGCGGCTCTTCTCGTAGTTGACATCCTCCACTACGCCATTGAAATCGTTGAACGGCCCATCAATAACCCGCACCATCTCGCCCGGCTCAAACAACGTTTTAGGCTTGGGCTGATCGACACCCGCTTCAACACGCTGAAGAATCGCATTGGCTTCAGCCTCGGTAATCGGTGCCGGTCTGTCGGCCTTACCACCAATAAAGCCGAGCACTCTCGGCGTTTCTTTGACTAAATGCCAGGTATCGTCATCGAGCTCCATTTGCACTAGCACGTAGCCCGGGAAAAACTTTCGCTCGCTCTTACGTTTTTGGCCCGCCTTCATCTCCACGACTTCTTCAGTAGGGACAATAATATCGCCAAAACGGTCCTGCATATCATTGCGATCGATACGCTCTTTCAAGGCAACGGCCACCTTCTTCTCGTATTGAGAGAACGCGTGTACCACATACCAACGCATAGCCATGTCGCTCTCTCCTCTAGCCTATTACCATGGACACTAGCCAGCCCAACAGGCTATCCATTGCCCACAGAATTAATGCCATCACGAAGACAAAAACGACAACAATCATGGTCGTCTGAGTGGTCTCTTGTCGCGTTGGCCATATCACTTTGCGAATTTCTGTTCGGGCACCCTTGACTAATTGCCAAAAAGCACCGCCTCGTGCGGTTGTTGACGCAACCCAACCGGCTGCAATGGCCAGCACCAATAAAGCAATCACCCGGTAGAGCAACGACTGCTCTGCGTAGTAGCTATTGCCAATAACCCCCACAGCAACCAAGGCAATCGCAACAAACCACTTCACTGGGTCAAGCCGACCTGCAACGGCCTCACTCATCATCTATCCCTTTTTTAGGCGTGCCCAACAGCTAGACGCCAACCGCTTTATGAAAAATGGCAGGCCAGGAGGGAATCGAACCCCCAACCTGCGGATTTGGAATCCGCTGCTCTGCCAATTGAGCTACTGGCCTAAAACTTTGTCCGCCTCTACCACATAATGGCCAAAGACAACGAAGCCGAACCCCCATTTTCGGCGGCTCGGCTCGACGCGTGAAGACAGCCAAGACCTGTCCTCTCACCTAACGATTATTACTCAATAATTTTAGCAACAACCCCGGCGCCAACAGTGCGACCACCCTCACGGATAGCAAATCGCAGCCCATCTTCCATCGCAATCGGCGCAATCAACGTCGCCACTATGTTGATGTTATCTCCAGGCATGACCATCTCAATGCCCTCCGGCAACTCAACCGCTCCCGTCACGTCCGTCGTACGGAAGTAAAACTGCGGACGATAACCCTTGAAGAATGGCGTATGACGGCCACCCTCCTCTTTCGACAATACGTACACCTCTGCCTCAAACTTAGTGTGCGGATTAACCGAACCCGGAATCGCCAGTACCTGACCACGCTCAACGTCATCGCGCTTAGTACCGCGCAACAAGACGCCAACGTTCTCACCCGCACGACCTTCGTCAAGCAGCTTGCGGAACATCTCTACGCCCGTACACGTCGTCTTCTGCGTATCACGGATGCCAATAATCTCAATCTCATCGCCAACCTTAACAATGCCACGCTCAACTCGACCCGTGACCACCGTTCCACGACCTGATATCGAGAACACATCTTCAACCGGCATCAAAAATGGCTGATCAATCGCACGCTCAGGCTCGGGTATGTACGAGTCCAACGCCTCAATTAAGCTCTTAACCGCCGTCGTGCCCAAACCATTCTCGTCTTCGCCATTTAAGGCCATTAACGCTGAACCACAAATAATCGGCGTGTCATCACCAGGGAACTCATAGGCATCAAGCAGCTCCCGAAGCTCCATCTCTACCAGCTCTTTCATCTCTTCAAATTCTTCAGTATCAACACCACCGCAGTCTTCCGCCAACAAATCTGCCTTGTTAAGGAACACAACAATGTACGGAACACCTACCTGGCGAGACAGCAAAATGTGCTCTCGGGTCTGGGGCATAGGGCCGTCTGTCGCACCACATACCAAAATAGCCCCATCCATCTGCGCCGCACCGGTAATCATGTTCTTCACATAATCCGCGTGACCAGGACAGTCAACGTGCGCGTAATGACGGTCCGTAGACTCGTACTCAACGTGCGATGTCGCAATCGTAATACCGCGCTCGCGCTCTTCCGGGGCATTATCAATCCCGTCAAACGCTACCGCCGTGCCACCAAATACTTCCGCGCATACCCGGGTCAACGCCGCCGTCAGCGTCGTCTTTCCGTGGTCTACGTGCCCTATCGTTCCCACGTTGACGTGGGGCTTCAAACGCTCAAATGATTCCTTCGCCATGTCGACCTTTTCTCCTGAAGCAATTCAGGGCGCGCTAACTTACGCCTGTGTTTCTCTGTTTTAAGCAGCCAATTTGATTGACTGCCACTCAACCAGCACCACCAATGGCGCTGAACCTGGAGCTCATAACCGGATTTGAACCGGTGACCTCTTCCTTACCAAGGAAGTGCTCTACCGACTGAGCTATATGAGCCAAACTGCACCACTGTTGGTGGAGCGGGTAGCGGGAATCGAACCCGCATCATCAGCTTGGAAGGCTGAGGTTCTACCATTAAACTATACCCGCAGGTTTACACCCTTGGGACCGCGCAATCCAACACAGCACTGACAGGGGCTCACCGTGTCCGTACTTTTCCTTCTTTGCTGTCAGCATTAGTCGTTAGCGTCCGACAGCTCTGTTCTCTAATGGTGGAGGGAGGTGGATTCGAACCACCGAAGCTCGCGCGTCAGATTTACAGTCTGATCCCTTTGGCCACTCGGGAACCCCTCCGGAAGGGCGCATATTCTGTTGACGTCGAGCGATGATGTCAACCGCTTTTCACCGTTAATTTTTTACCTTCCCATCAAACTCCCCGGCCATCACGGAGTATTCATCAGATTCAGCCTGCATTTAGAGGCGCAGGCCGCCATCTACCTCAAATACCCGCCCAGAAATGTAATCATTAGTAAAAATAGCCAGAGCCATTTGAGCAATTTCGCCAGGTTCCCCCAAACGCTTTAACGGGATACCCGCAGCCATTTTCTCAAGCGCCTCAGGCTTCATACCCATGACCATCTCAGTCGCTATGTACCCGGGGGCAATAGCGCCTGTCCGAATGCCATAACGCGCCAGCTCTTTGGCCCATGTGACCGCCATGGCCGCAACACCGGCTTTAGTCGCGGAATAGTTAGTTTGGCCAAAATTACCGGCCATAGAGATGCTGGAAATGTTAATGATCACCCCTTCCGAACCGGACTCAATCATGCGTGCCGCGGCTTCGCGGCCACAGAGGAAAACGCCGGTTAAATTGACATCAATCACCATTTGCCACTGGGCCAGGCTCATCTTTTCGACCACCTGCCCGTCTTTTACCTTCAACATAAGTCCATCACGGGTAATGCCGGCGTTATTGATCAGCCCGTTAAGCTCGCCAAAAGTGTCGACAATAGCGTCGAACGTCTGGATAACGCTCTCTTCATCGGCGACATTGGCGACAAAAGTCTCGATAGTAGCGCCGGTTTCCTGTAGCGCATCTCGGGCGCTCGCTAACACATCGGCGTTAATATCGATTAATGCTAACCGAGCACCGCCCTCGGCGAACACCCGAGCCATCGCGAGGCCAAGCCCCTGAGCGCCACCGGTAATAGCAACCACTTTTCCATTGATATCCATAAAGAACTCCAAAAATGGAGCTGGCGAGAGGAATCGAACCCCCGACCGGCTGATTACAAATCAGCTGCTCTACCTACTGAGCTACGCCAGCCTGATACGGCGCCCAAGAGTGGAGCTACCGGAAAGGGTGCGAATAATGTCGATATCTTGGGCCGAGGTCAACCCTCAAATTCTACCGATGCGCGAATTGCCAATCCCTCCAAGACCAGATGGGGTCGCCACTCGCCTCTTACCCCGACAGCGAGTAACGCTTCACCACCCCCGCCCGTCAGGACGATACGGTGGTCAGGATGGCGATTAGCGACCAGCGATACCGCGCCGAATGCGGCGATCCATAGCCCGCTGGTCACGCACTGCGCTGTCGATTGGCCGGGTTCAGTGGACAGTAAGGCCGTGTCGGAGAAACGCACACGCCCAGTTTCGCGAATAAGCGCCTCTTCCATCAGCTGTACGCCGGGCAATATATAGCCACCCTGATGACAGCCATCGGCAGCGACTACATCGATCGTGAGCGCCGTGCCAGCATCAATGACCAATAATGGACCTGATCGCCCGTAACGGGCGGCTACCATTGCCAGCCAGCGATCAACACCCATGCTCTGCGGTTGTGCGTAGCTGTTCACCACATCATGCTCGCACCCCTTTGCTGATTCAATCATCACACTAGGCCAGCCCGCTGCCTGAAAACAATGGATCAGCTGACTATCAAACGGTTGCCCCGCGACGCTGGATACCCAAACCGGCAACACGGAAATATTGTGCAAATCTAGATCGTTGAGCAGGACCTGAGCATCTGACTCATCGGCAGTGGCTTGATGACTCCGCCGTGGGCAGCGCTGCACATCCAGCGCAGTTAATGGCTGACAGCTATCACCTACAGCCCATTTAATGCTGCTGTTACCCACGTCAATCAGTAAACAATCCATCGCCACTTAGTTCACCTCGGATTGAGGCCGGAGCGTTGCATCTCCACTGCTGACACTACGTTGAATGCCATCATCATCCAGTAGCAAAGCGCCCGCACCATCCACTCCAACAGCTATTCCCCGCTCCGATCCTACCGTGACGTAGCGACCTCTCAACAAGTCTCGTTGCTGCCATCGAACGCGCCAACCGCCAAAAGTCACGCTCGGAAAATCTACTAAACAATCCGTTATCGCCGTTAACAGTATCTTCGCCACGACGTTGCGCTCAAAAGGCGCCGCACGGGCCGCATCGATGGACGTCCACGCTTGGTCAATGCCTTGTGCTGGATTCGCATGCATCTGTACATTTAGCCCCACGCCTACAACAGCGGTACACTGGTGCGCGATGTCACCGGTTAAATCGACAAGAATACCCCCACATTTGGCACCATTGAAAAATAAATCATTTGGCCATTTCAACGCCAAGGCAATACCCAACTGCCGATCTAGTGCGTCAGCTATCGCGGCGCCAATCGCCAAACTCAGCCCTTGTAAAGCCGCTGCGCCCTGAGAAAATTGCCAACCTAACGACAAATAGATATTCCGGGCAACAGGGCTCACCCACTGTCGTCCCAGTCGACCTCGGCCCGCCGTTTGGTGCTCGGCGAACACGGCCTGCCCATGAATTGACCCGGTCTGAGCTCGCTCCAACAGCTCATCACTGGTCGACGTTGTTGAGAGCAGTATCTCTACCGATGCTGACCGCGATGCGATGCGCTGAGCTTGCAGCCAGTCAACACTGCGCAGGAGCGATAACGCTCCCCGATCATCGGTTTGAATGGCAAATCCTTGTTCGGACAGCTGAGCCAACCAATCCCCTGCCAATACTGGATCCACTCCCAGAACTAGCGCTAGGCTATCGAGGGATTGTGCAGGCGCGCTATCGAGTAATTTAAGTAAGTATGACGCTGACATGGGCGTCAGTGTAATGCAAAATCAAGACTAATAGCGGTACCCACTAAGATCGATCCCTCAAACTGATAGCGCTAGAGAAATACAGGGGAAGGCTCTCCAATGGAAACCGAATCAAACATTCCTACCGCCCAGCGATTCGCCACTATCGGACGAGCGGCCAGAGCGGGCTCAATGTTCCTCGCCCTAGTCGCAGGCATTTTGCATATCGCCATGCTTTGGCAGCAACCACTATCGCCCGAAGTGATGCTAGAGGCGGGGCGTGGAGTTCTATTACTGCTGCTAGCGATGGGTTTGATGGGCACTGCACGCTTGAGCCTAATACTGGCCATTAGCTTTGGCGCGACGTCACTATTCACAATTGAGTCTGCCTCTGACACCACGCGCTGGCTGTCTATGGTGGAAGTGGCGTTAATCATTTTGGCGCTGAGCGCACTGCTAATCTCACTCACTGAAGAACAGGATGCTCCCTAGTGTTTGAACCTTTTATCATTCTCGTGGCCCTGCTGTGTGGCATGGCCAGCCGGGCTGTTGGCTTTCCTGCATTGATTGGTTATTTGGCCGCTGGCTTTGTACTGCACGAGTTCAGTGTGAGTAGTGGGCCCCTGCTGACGGTGCTGGCAAATACCGGCATCACGCTACTGCTATTCACCATCGGTTTGAAACTCGATCCCAAAAGCTTACTGGAGTCGAAGGTATGGGGTTCAACCCTCATTCACATGGTCGTCACTCAGGCTGTGGTGTTTATCTTGTTAATAGGCCTTATAGCGCTTCTGCCGAGTATCGATCTATCCATGGGTGGCGCCGCTATTATTGCGTTTGCACTGACATTTTCTAGCACTGTATTCGTTATACAAACTATGCAGGAGCGGGGTGAGACGCAGTCAAAGCATGCGACGCTCGCTGTTGGCGTGTTAATCGTCCAAGACCTGATAGCCGTCGGCTTCCTAGCGATAGCAGCGGATAAAGTGCCCACGTGGTACGCCCTCGGCGCGCTGCTGATTATTCCCTTAAGGCCGCTGATATTGCGAATTCTCAGCATCGCCGGCTACGGCGAGTTGTTGACGCTGCTTGGCTTAGCGCTCGCCATAGGCTGCGCCCAGTTATCTGAGATGGTGGGAATCAAGGGTGATTTAGGCGCGTTGATCGTTGGCGCGATTCTCGCTGGACACCCTAAATCAAAAGCCATGGCGGCCAATCTGGTTCAGCTTAAAGACTTATTCCTGATCGGTTTTTTCCTATCTATCGGTCTTAGCGGGTGGCCCTCGACTCCCTTAGTCATTATCGCAATCTGTCTGGGCTCACTCGCCTGCGTCAAACCCCTCCTGTACTTTCCGTTGATGACTCGATTTCACACCAGCCCACGAACAGCCGTGCTCGCTTCCAGCGTTCTGGCCAACCATAGTGAATTTGGCCTGATCGTCATTTCCGTCGCCGTGGCAGTGAATTGGGTGGACGCTGAATGGAGTGCCGCGTTGTCTATCGCAGTAGCCATAAGCTTTCTTGTCGCAGCACCCATAACCAAAGCCAGTCACGAATTCTACCGCAAACACCGCAGTAAATTACTCAGCTTCCAGTCTCCAACGCTGATCGACAGCTATGAACCGACCGATGAAGTACGTGTTATCGTCCTCGGCATGGGCCGCGTGGGTACTGGAGCCTATGAGTCTTTGGCCCCTCAGTGGGGAACATGGCTGCTCGGTGTAGAGTCTATTGAGGCGAAAGTGGCTCACCACGTTACCGAACAGCGACGGGTCGTCTGGGCTGACGCTTCCGATCCAGATTTTTGGTTCAGACTTACATTAAAAGAGGTCCAACTCATAATGCTTGCCCTGACCAATCATCGAGAGAATATGCTGGTCGCCGAGTTACTACGCAGTATCGGCTTTCGCGGGCGGCTGGCGGCGGTTGTTCGGCATGAGGATCACCTGCAGGAAATGCATGCTGTAGGCATTTCAGCGTTCAATCTTTACGCTCAGGCGGGTTCCGGCTTCGCAGCACACGCCAGCGAACTGTTAGCCGCCGATCACCCACAAGCTAGCGCCCGAACCGAATGAGTGTTGTCATAGTAGACTCACCCCTGGGCCCACTCCGGCTTGCTGCGTCAGCTGACGCCCTGATCAGCATCGACTGGAAGTGGGTGCAACAGCGGGAGGCGGTCAGCGTTAATCACCCTGTTTTACAGCAAGCGGCTAGTCAGCTCAGAGACTACTTTAGCGGCCAACTTACTCAGTTTTCGGTGCCATTAGCCCTGCGAGGAACCGCCTTTCAACAACGTGTTTGGCGCGCACTCTGCCGCCAACCGTTTGGGACTGCTACCACTTATGGGGATTTAGCAAAGACTATTGGCCATCCAAAGGCGGCGCGCGCCATTGGTGGCGCCGTTGGCTCAAATCCAATACCCATTATCATTCCCTGCCACAGGGTGCTGCGTGCAGGTGCTGAACTCGGCGGCTTCACCGGTGGTCTGACACGAAAAAAAATCTTGCTGTCCCTCGAAGGCATCCACTGGAGCTGAGGGGCTAAGCGTTAATATCAGGCACCATTTCGTCCTTCAATCGCTCTATCGCATCTTTCAAATGCAGCTTTTCTTTTTTTAGCCGCTGGATAAGCAACTGGTTTTGATAGGGCTGTTGTTGTAAATCCGTAATCTTGGCATCGAGGGCTTTGTGACCGGCTTGCAAGGTCATGAGGCGCATAGTGGGGGTCACCTCATGATTAGCAGCGCTACCATGAGTTTCACTGCCATCCTTCACACCGCCCGTCGTCATATTGCGTCACCATGGGTTCTTGTCTGGACGTTAACCCCAAGCTGTAAATGTGGCAAGTCAGTCAAGGAGAGTAAAGCTTGCTGGCCCAGTCTATAGAGCTATCGGCCCCTGCGACGAAATGCTCCACCAATAGCGTGTCACGCTCGTTGTAACACATTGGTTGACCCGCCGCGTTCCGGACAAAGCCTCCGGCGGCGGTGACAAGGGCATCTCCGGCCGCGACATCCCACTCATAGCAGGGCGAGGTCCGTGGATAAATATCCGCCTCGGCATCTACTAACCGACAAAATTTAACGGCGCTACCCGCATTTATTCGCTCCGTACCGCTGCATACCCCATCGAGCCGCTCGAGTACCGCTAAGACCCTCGCATTGCTATGGCGGACACTTGCCAATACTCTTAGGGGTGATAAAACATCTAGGTGGCGTACCCGCAGAGGCGTGCAGGCATCCTGAGTGCAACGCCAAGCGCCCACCCCGGGCGCGCCTATATAGAGCTCGTGAGTAACCGGCAATACGATAAAGCCCAGTACTGCCCGCGCCTGCCAAATAAGCGCAACATTAATGGTAAACGCATCGGTACGGTCAATGAACTCCCGAGTACCATCGAGTGGATCCACCAACCAGCAACTCTGCCACTGTCTGCGCTTGGCAATCTGTAACTCAGTGGACTCCTCGGAGAGCACGGGTATGTTTGGACAGAGCGCCATCAACCCGTCGTGAAGAATATGGTGAGCTGCTCGATCAGCCTCGGTAATGGGACTATTGTCGTCCTTGCGATCCACCTGCACTGTCTTCACACTGTTATAATGCCGCAGGATTTGCCGACTGGCCGCGGCCAAAAGATTAGCCACCTCAGCCGTTAAGTGGCCAGGCAGGTGTAGAGCGCGAGTGAGTTCAGGAGGTAGTTCAATATCAATGGGGTACGCATAGGTCATAAAGCAAGGATACCATTGTCTTGACGCTAACCATTAAGCCCGCTTGCCGATCGGTCACTGCCATCAATTGGTCGATGATTGACACGGTGCTACTCGACATGGACGGCACATTGCTCGATCTGAAATTCGATAACGAATTTTGGTTAGCAACCCTGCCCCGCGAGTACGCTCGAAGGCAACAGATCACGCTTGAGGAAGCACACGCGTATCTTGACCCCATTTTTACCCGGGAGTCCGGCACACTCAATTGGTATTGCTTGGATTTCTGGAGTCACACTCTAGGGTTTAGCGTGGCGCAGCTCAAAACTCGCGTCGCCCAAGGTATACAATGGCTCCCGCAAGCCGAAGCCTTTTTAGATCGCCTAAAGGACAGTCATTGCAAGGTCATTCTGGTGACCAATGCCCATGCCGATACGCTCAGAATCAAGTTGGAACAGATCAACCTCATGCCATGGTTCGACCGAGTCTTTTCCTCTCATGAGTTCGGTGAACCGAAAGAGTCCCGGTTATTCTGGCAGCGGCTCAACGAAACCGAACCATTTTCGCTTCATAGGACATTATTTATTGATGACTCTGAGGCTGTGCTGGCCTCTGCACAGCGCTTTGGCATCAAGCATCTGATTACCCTACGACAACCCGATAGCTTAGGCGCTATTCGCCGGTCAACTCGCTATCCGGCGATTCTACATTTCAGTGAAATCTATGAAGGATTGACCCACCATGGGCGACATTGATAAAAATGAGATACAACGTCTGCGTATTGATAAATGGCTGTGGGCTGCGCGCTTTTTTAAAACCCGCTCGTTGGCTAAAGCGGCCATAGAAGGCGGTAAAGTTCAGCTCGATGGACTACGCGTCAAGGTGTCCAAAGAAGTCATGGTCGGCGACCGCTTAGTCATTCGCCAGGGATGGGATGAAAAAGAAGTTGTTATCGAGCAATTAAGTGATCGCCGGGGCAACGCGCCCAGCGCTCAAACACTCTATCGCGAGACTCAACAAAGCGAAGCTAGGCGACTGCGGGCAATGGAGGCACGCAAAGCCGCTGGCTCCCTCGCCCACCCAACGCAGCGGCCCGACAAGCATGACCGTCGCCGGCTGAGCCGGCTGAGAAGACACCTTGATGACTAAAAAACCCTCGCAGTAGGCGGTCAGGGGGAAAAAGAAGACAGCGTTGCTTGGTGGCGGCCATTTTCTTTGCTTTTGTACAGCGCTCGATCAGCGGCCTCGATTAAATCTGACACCTCAGTTTCCAACCGCGGTATACACGACACTACCCCTTGACTCAACGTCAGCAACTGGGTGCTTGGCGATGCCTCATGCGGTATCGCGGCATCAATCATACGCTGTTGAATGGCCGCCGCTGTTCCCATCGCGTCGCTCTGGGTAGAGCCAGGCAGTATCAACATAAATTCCTCGCCCCCCATACGCACAGCGAGTTCTCCTGCCCGGGATGTCACCGACAACAGCACCTCGGCTACTTTCTGCAGGACAATATCGCCCGCTGGGTGCCCATAGGTATCGTTATAGCGTTTGAAGTGATCGACGTCTAACATGATAATCGACAGCGCCATGCCAGCACGCTTCGCGCGACTAATCTCTGTCTCAAACACTTGATTGGCGCCGCGTCGATTACGCAGTCCAGTCAGTTCGTCGACGGTCGCCATATCGGAAAGCTGCTTTCTAGCTTCCTGCAGCTGCACGTTCCGAACACTCAAGCTACCCGTTAAGTCGGCTAAATCACGAGCCATCGCCTCGCGTTCCAGACTGGATTCCACCATCTGGCGAATCGAATGACTCATCCATCCACTCACAAGCGCCATCAGCAATGACAAGCCGATCAGTAACATCGCCAGGACGAGATTGAAGGGCCTCTCGTCATAGTGCCAGCCCAACCAAGTAGCGACTGGGATCAGGGCAGAAAAAATTTGTGCTAAATAAATCCCCCGTATTACCGACGAGACCGCAATAGTGGCGACACAACAAATAGTGACAATCAGTACGACAATAAAAAAATATTGATCGACCAATAGCTGGTCAAACCAGACTACCGAGGCCGTCCAGCTTAAACCTAGAATCGCTGCGCCAACCATCATTTCCCGATAGACCGCGTTGGAATGTCGATGGTAGCGGCCATCAAGAAGAGCCGAGCCTAGACGAACGGAATAGGCTAGTACCAGCAACAGCATGCCTACCACCCAAGTAAACAAGGTTAACGGCAATAACTGGAACCACAAGAGCACCGTTACCGTCGCGACACCAACCGACTGAATACCGACCAAAGCATAGCGGCTGTGCTGAAGCTGAAATTCCAACTTCGTCGCCAACACATCGGCGGCGGTGATTTTTCGTTGATAAAGCATGGGGGAACTCTACCATTAGGTCAGTGCAGTTGACTCAGAAAGATGCCATGCTAGTGATATTTGTCGCTGGCTTGGAACAGCGTCTCAATAGCTAATGTGATATACATCACACTTTGGAGCAAGTTTTGTGAACGATTCGACTGCGGGTCATCAGCGATGGCCCATATCGGTGTTTGTGCTGACCTGTTTGCCGGTGGCAATAATACTTATAAAGCTGGTCTTTGATCAGCAGCAGGTCCATAAAAAACTCAGCTGCGAGCAATTGTTGCCTATTTTTGAAGCCTTCGATAGGGATAGTTCATTTAACCCACGCTCCACCTTGCTGTTGGGCGGTGAGCGCGTTATGCCGCTAGGAAAAAATCCAGCATTTTGGGGTCGGAGCGCTCCCACCATTCGCAGCCACCCTCACCTAAAACTTGCGAGTATCGAAGACTGTTTTGAACGCGCTATCGCTTATTATCGACCAAACACCGTTATTTTCTGGCTTGAAGATCAGGTCATTGATGAGCCTGTCGAAAACGTGACGAGGGCGCTTCTAACTGTGCGAGAACAAGCTGATTTTTACGGCGTAGCGCCCACGATTCACATCGTTTTACCACCACTAACCCCCGCTCGGGTGAAAGATAAAGGTAAGTATCGCAGTTTTGCAGCTACTTTGACCGAATGGCAGCGATCAAAACCGGGCCTTAACACCATCGATCTCAGCGATGCGCTTGCGGGCGGCAGTGAACAGCCCCAAGCAGCCATTTTCTGGCCTGATGGTAAGCGCCTTAATGATGAAGGGTATAAACGGGTCACGGCGTTGCTGTCGACAAGCATCAATAAAAAGCCGATCTAAACACCGCGCCTCACAAAAGCCATAACTTTACGCTATCATCCGCCTATGAACACAACGTTCCCACACCATACGCCGTTAACACCGGTGCTTGATAGCATCGAACGAGATCGGCGCACGCTCGCCGCATTCACAGAGAATGAACTACTTGAACTCGCCAATGAGGTGAGACAATTCCTCCTCTACAGTGTCGCCAATACCGGGGGGCACTTTGGGGCTGGACTGGGAGTGGTGGAGCTCACGGTGGCCTTACATCATGTATTGAACACGCCAAGCGATCGTCTCGTCTGGGACGTTGGCCACCAGACCTACCCACATAAAATGCTCACTGGACGAAGATCACAGTTAAACAGCATCCGTCAGCAGGGAGGTTTATCTGGGTTCCCTAAGCGAAAAGAAAGTGAGTTTGACACCTTTGGAGTGGGTCATTCATCAACCAGTATTTCAGCGGCAATGGGCATGGCCATCGCGGCTGAAAAAACCGGCCATGACCGAAAAATAGTCGCGGTTATTGGCGACGGTGCTATTACAGGTGGTATGGCGTTTGAGGCACTAGCGCATGCGGGCCACGTCAGGCCCAACATGCTGGTAATCCTCAACGACAACCAAATGTCGATCGGGCACAACACCGGCGGACTCGCCACTTACTTTGCTAAGATATGGGCGAGCCCCACTTACATTGCTTTCAGAGAAGGCTCAAAACGTATTCTCGAGCATGTTCGCACCGCTTGGGAAGTGGCCAAAA
>Ga0209309_10000057_pt1 | contig 149640 bp, 132 predicted proteins | sample COGITO_mtgs_1204_2_FD_184807 | JGI IMG/M metagenome (GOLD analysis project Ga0209309, IMG submission 184807) | Pelagic marine microbial communities from North Sea - COGITO_mtgs_120412 (SPAdes) (version 2) | ecosystem: Environmental > Aquatic > Marine > Epipelagic ... | reverse complement strand
TTTTTTAACAAAGTGAGATGTATTTACAACAAGCAGTCTCGCTACGACGCTTAGTGATGCTGTGAGACTGCCCATGTTAGGGGAAATCCAATACTTACACAGTCTCTCCTGCGTGGGAATGCATACCGAACAACCAGTTAGAACAATCGTTTTGGACAATTAACAACTTGTTGGCCTGGATTGCTCGCTTAGCAACCGATTTTTCTTAATTCATACGCGGTATGCATTCCCACGCAGGAGCGTGGGAACGAGAATTGTCTGTCGTGGTCTGCTCGCTTAAATACTTACACAGTCTCAGGAGCGTGGGAACGAGAGAAATTTTTAACGCTTGTCATATATTTGTCGTGGGTAAGCAGACAATTTAGGCTATAAAAAGATTTGTAAAGAAATCCTGAAAATTTATCTTAGAAATTGACACTATGTTCATCTCTAACTAAATTTTAAGTATGAAGAAAATATTATTGAGTTGTTTATTATTATCCGCGTCTTTCAATTTACAGGCAATGCCAGAACATTTTGCAGGGCAGACTTTTAGCTATACTTCTGATAACCACACCACTAACAACCATAACGTTGAAGACTTTATAGCCAAGGGTCGTCGCTTTAAAATATGGGATTGCCAATTTATTATTATGCCCACGCTTATTACAGAAGCACATTTTATTCCTGAGGAATTAATGGCCTAATTATTGATTTGAGTGTTGGGTTTTTATTTGCAATGTTTTAACTTTGAATGAAAGTTATGTTTCATAATCATATTATTCAATATGAGTGGCTAAAATTACAAGTTGAAATACAAATCAAAAGATAAGTACAGAAATTTAAAAACTTTGTTTGACTGTGAGAATTAACTGAAAACTATCAATTTTTTCCATACTATCAACTTGATCTAAGGGTGCGGCAAGATCTATATGAATAGTACTATGGCCGCCACCTTCTTTACTGCCAATTCTAGTGTTAGCAAGTCTAAGGCCTATACCAATATCTTTATGCCAACCTGGTTCACTCTGTTGAAATGGAGCTTCACCCCATACGTGGCCTGCGTCGAAGAAAACAGCTAAACCGGCATGAAATAAAGAGAACCATTCTTTTTGACCATAAAATCTTTGCTCAAGTGTAATCAATTGTAATCTGTCGCCAATTTGAAATCTGACTGGATAACCTCTTAAGCCCGTATCACCACCAATTTCAAGATATCTATTACCCAATGGATTAATAGCACGAGCATCTAAGTAACTGACATAAAACTGCCCTCTTGCTAGATTTTGTAAATGATAGTTTATTTGGGTACTAAAAATAGTGTTCTCAAATTCTCCATTGCCCAGTTGGCCAGAAAAATTAAGATCAAGCTTTATAATTTGTTTTGGATCAAGTTGAAAGTATCTTAAATATTGACTTTCTAATAAAACATTTTGATTTAATCTAAAGTTATCTGCTTCAGTGTACCCGAGCCTTAGGCTCCAGGCTACCCCAAGATTAATATCTTCAATTCGATTGATTTGTTGGATATTAGTACCTTCAACAAAATCATTATGAATATATTGATATTCAATCCATGGATATTGATAATTAAAAGAATCTGGCACGATCGATGAGTTTTGAGTTGCTTCAATAGCTAAATAATCGCTTGAGGTGTCGGTAAAACCAAATAACAGTCGATGTACAGAGTTATCTATTTGCCTAATTTTGCGTCCAGTGAATATTTCAAGAGATTTGCCCTTGTTTTCATATCGTTCAAACTCTTCACCTGCATCATAGAGTGTGTCTTCTTGTTTAAGCCGATTTACACTAAAACCAGCTGTCCAGGGAGACCAAATTGACTGAAATGGCTTACGAATATTAAAACCTTGAGCATAACCATCACTATTTGATGCGATTAAGAACCCTAATTCAGAATTTAAAAAACCTGTATTAGGATCAAAATAATCAAATATTGTACTTTCACGATCGTCTTCATAGCTTCGACTTAAATTTATAGATTTACCAAGACCAAGAAAATTTGAGTCGCTTAAGCCAAAAGTGAAACTGTTGGTATCCCCTGTTTGTGAGTAGGAAATTTCAGGCTCTAAAGTCCATACTTCTTGCACCTCAACATCAATAACTAAGCCATCAACACATTGCTCACTTATAGTTATTTTAGCGGTATTAATATAGCTTCGGGCTCTTAAACGACGCTCAGTTTCGGCGAGTAATTTACTATCAATTATTTGGCCTTCTCGAAAGAGTAAATCTTTTGCTATTACATTTTCTTGAGTCGTTATATGTAAAGCATTAGCCGTTTGAAACAACCAAATATCTTCATCCGGATCATCTAAATCAAAAATTGGATTAATTTTTATATTAATGGACTTTATCATAGAATTTGAAGTTGTTTTATGCTTAACATAACCAAGTGGATGGCAAACTGGAGTCTTAAGAGGCTCTTTAGGTTGGTTTTCAGCGCTGTGAAGGCTAAAAGGTATTAGCAGATAGATAATCGGTAATGATGGAAGTATTTTCATTAATTATTAGGCACATAGTCTGGAGAAGAATTGGGAATTACGCTTTTATTATAGTTTAGACTACCTTTATACATGTGATAAGTGTTGGATTATTAAAAGATTTTTATATCTACCAATCTAAGCAAGAGGTTTGCATAATTCTAATGCAAACCTCTTGCTTAGTTAAACTGATTTTTTAGTCTAATTACTTCGCAGAGCGTTCGGCTAAATAATTAAGTATCTTAAATAAACGTTGATGTGTTTGAGCTGTTTGCAAGCTTACTTCCCATTGGCCATCTACCACGAATACTGGTACAGATTTCAACTTGTAATTCTGAAATTGTTTGCTGCCAAGTGCTAGATTTTGTTTAACATAAAATGAATTATATTTTTTATCAAACTCTTTGCCATCAACGCCGTTTTCCACAAATAAATTTTTTATTGCAGCTTCATCTTCGAAATTTACATTTTTTTCATGAATTGCTTCAAAGATTATAGGGTGCATTTTTTCACTTATTTTTAAATACTCAGCTGTATGATAAGCTTTGGCAGTATTTTCATAAAGACTATTCCAAAAAACAGGGACTTGCTTAAATGAAACTGATTCTGGCTTATCGCTTTTACGCCATTCTTCTATAAACGGATCAAGGTTTTTACAATGTGGGCAGGCATAGTTGAAAAACTCAATTATCTCGACAGAATCCCCTTTACCAGGTTTAGCATTTTCAACTTTTTTGTAATCAACGCCTTCTTTAAAATCAGCGGCAGCGAATGTAAAGCTACTCACAAGTAATGCACAGATGACTAAAAATATTTGTTTCATAGAATATCCTTTAGGGTTATTGGAAAAACGGTTAAAGTACCACGTTAGCAAAGGTACCATGAATTTGGAATGAATTTAAAACCCTTGCGAGCTATTAATCCCTTGATTACTCAACTGGTTATTTATATTTGAAGGTTGGGTGTTAAAGTTGGAATTTTGCCTATTAAAGCTACTGGGTTGATTGTTGAAATTAGAAGTCTGACTGTTAAATTGGCTATTGGTATTATTTTGTTGTGTATTGACTTGGTTAAAACCTGAGTTGGTCACACCATTTATGTTAGCTGCGCCATTAGTGTTATTGGTATCATTAAAGTTACTAGTACCGTTAATATTAATTGTAACAGACACTGTAAACGGAATCGTTTGCCCATCTCCGGTCTCACCTATAAATTCAAATTCTAAGTTAGTTCTTTCGCTCACCTGAGGTGCTACAAATGATGCTTGTAAATCGGTTAAATTATCTGCTTGTGAATCTGTGCCTAAGGTGAGCATGACATCAAACGCATTTGTAGATTTTTCACGCCAAGAAGCCATGACAATGTCTGGTCCGATGGTGCCAGTTAAAGTTACTAAATCGCCTATTTGAGCTGTTGCTGGCGAAGCTGTAGCAGTAATTGTATTATCACCAGAATCGCTATTTTGGGCCACCTCGTTTAAAGCAGCAGCTAAATTATCCTGTGCACTTGTGGCGCTTACTAAAGTTGCAGCTTGATCATTTTTGGCGTTTCTAACAAAGATTAAAGTATTAGGATCTGTAGTAAATTGAGCGGTAGACTGTTGCAAAAGCACGTTGTTGGTGTCAACTGTATGGGCGGCAGCAGGTATTTGGATACCGTTGTCTAATTCATCATCTGCATCTAAAGATTGTAATAAAATCGCTCTGTTGATTACAGCTTCACTTTGTAAACTGCCACCAACTACCAAGTTAATTGGCGATACAATATTATCACCAATCGTGCTTCCTAGGGATAAATTACCAATAGTAAACTCTACTTGGTTACTGCCTCGGTAAATAAACGTACCAGCTTCATCTGTAAAACCGCTACCAGCTTCCGATGAAAATCTAAGGTTTTCAACTGCTGCATCGATAAAACGGCCTTCATCAATTTTACGATCGCCGCAGCTTACTAAGAGCAAGGCGCAAGTAGGGATAACTACTAGTAATTGCACACTGGATAACTTTAAGCTGCGAAATGGTAAATTGATAGCCAAAAGGTTAAGAGGCAGCATTATTGAATCTCCGGTTTAAAGTATGGTTATTGCTGTTGTAAAAAAATCATAGATTGTTCAGAATTTGGGCCATTGAAGGCAAAATGAGTTGTATTAGTATAGCCGTCATTTTTTAACTTTTGTATTGCGGCTTTGGCTAGTGGGCTTTGAGTTTTTATTAAAAAACCGAGAGGTTCTACTTTAAACTCAGGTAACACTTTTTCTTTCAAAAAATAGGCTAGATCATCTTGAGTTTCTAATGGCTTAATCGCAACTCCTTGATGATTTGGTTGTAACCTACGAAGCGATTGTACAAATAATTGATGATGACTACCAATATAGCCAATAAAATTTGCTTTGTTATCATTTGCTGTAAGTCTAATAATGTTCTGGCTAATTGTGTCTATTTTTGAATAACGTGGAAATGGATCATTCACTATACGCCACCAAGACTGTACTGATACTAGTATAAGTAGAGTTATTGCCAGACTTATAGTCTGGTATCGCCTGGGTATTAGCTGAGAAAAAAATTTAAATTTAATGTGCATACAGGACCAAAATGCCAATGGCACAATTGCGGGCAGCCAAATAGTCAAAAACCGATCAGCCCTATTATCAAAATAAGAAAAACAGACATAAAATATAAGGCTCCAAAGCGTTAGCAGCTGAACCACTCCACTAACTTTGTGCCTATATACTTGTATTAAGCCATGTATTATGCCAGATATCCCAAGAATTGCAATAAGCAGCGATTGTTGCGCTAAAGCACGGGGATAGTAAAGCCAGGCTTGCATACTAAAACGCTGCAATCCCTCATAGCCTTGCATGATACTTTGTGTCGAGGTACCAATGGATTGCTCCAAATTTACTCGAGCAACAACTAAGGTGAAGACTATAAGTGGTAATAGAGCAATTATTGAAGTGAGTAATAAACCAAGTACACTCTTTCGTCTGAGTAAAAAAGCATAATTCAATAGAAAATGTAAACCTATAGCTAAGCCACTAATAAAAGTTGTTTGTTTAACATAAACGCCTGCTATTATAATAAACCCGGTCAACCAAAGCCGGCTGAGCTTATCTGGCTGTTCTAACCAGCGGCAGTAACACCATACACTTAACATCATACATGCCATAGCTGGCATATCTCGCATAATAGTGTTTGTTATATAGAATACTTCTGGCAACATTAATATAACGAGTAAGCTTGCCAGAGTAAGTATTGGTGACATTATGCGATTAATCAGGTTGGCATAACTCACAGCAAAAATAAAAGTAAAACACAATACGCTTAATTGCGCAGATAATAAACTTACGCCAAATAAACTAAAAAATACCGACTCGACTAAAGGCCACAATGGTGGCCAATATAAAAAACCCAACGCAGGATGGCGGGCTTTATATTCCATTACATAGTCAGTTAGTCCATCATATGACAATAGGTTAATAGAATCATTTTTAAATAGATCATAAAAAAATAAGCCATCCATTACATTATGGCTACCATCTAATCCTTCAATTGCTGGTTGAATAAGTCCTAGTAGGCTTGATAAAAAACCAATACCAACAGCCAATAATATCAGCATCGTATATTGACGGGATGATTGAGGTTGCGATGCATGAGGTTGAGAGAATTTAGAGTTGAGGTGATGATCATTAGTGTGGTGGGTATTGCTGCCACCATTACTGCCTAAAAAAGGATCTTGATTTTTTAATAATGATACTGAAGTCATAAAATTATACTTTGAGTTATAAGTTATATATTTATGAATGAAGACGACACTCAACATTTGCAGACAAGTAATCTGTCTCAAAAGCTGATGAACTCAATTGTATTTCACACTTTTTCAACAGGGTACTTTTCTGAGGACCTCTATTGATCAACCTCAATATTTCAATACAGTCCAGGATACAGCCTGATATGATTTTGTTTAAAAAAACTGTGTTTTGGTAGCAAAGCAAGTTTAGTGTAGGTTGTATCCTGTTGCTCAAAAGCTGGGGTGACAAAGGCTATGTCCTGTTGGCTTGCAATATCTTGTGCAAGATCAAACACATGATGTTTAAATAATTCAGAAAGTGGTGCACCCTTAGTGTCTTCAGACAACTGATCAGTATAATCGAATAAATTAGCATGAAATTCAATAGTTTCGAATAAATTTTTTGTTTGTGAAACTTCAAAGGCATTTGGATGTGGCCCCCACCCGGTTAAGTGTAACAAACAACCAAAAGATTTAAGCTCCTCGGCAAATTCCTCAAGTGCCGAATAATGTACAACCTCTTCAGCTGATAAAGCAATGTGTAGCCTCAAGTTAGAATCACAGGTTGATTTAATTTGACTGAGTTGATTGAACATAAATTCAAAAAAAGTTAAATAACGAGTAGATTTTACACTGATTGGAGCAATAAACCGACTAAAATGTTCATCAACTTGCGTGTTATATTTCGCTTTTGACGCACGTAATTGTTGCATCTTGAGTATTGCTTCTGTAATGACGTACTGATCTAAACGTGAAGATAAGCCTTCTTCTTGCGCAGCTAAGCGCAGTTCTTTAAAGCCCCATTGTGTGGCATCAAGCGTTTGTGGTACAAAATAAATATGAGTTGGTTGGTCTGTGTACTCTGGATTAAATGCATAGACAAGCGTATTTTCTAGAAGTTTACTGCTCGATAGTTGCTTTTGATCGAGTGTGGGAATAGTCAATAACCATTGAACAATTTGTGCTTCTTTTGAATACTCTGTAGTGTTTTCGGCTTGAATAATCAACAAATGCTTGTTTGATTCATTCTGAAAATGACGAGTTGCTGACCGAGCTTTATTGATACACTCAGACGCTGCGACAAATTTATGGCTATTTTGTTGGACAGCCACCATTTGTAAATTTGGAAATATTGTGCCTTGAGCTAACTTTAAGGTATGTTGCTCAATTCGCTCACGTAAAAAGTCATACACTCTATGAATTAGTTGAGTTTGTTGTTCAAGTGTGGGCGAGCCTATGAGGGCAAAACAAATATGATATTGATCTATACGTGAAATAAAATCAATTTTGATTTGATCATGCAATTGATTCCAGTTGACGGCTGCAGCTTTTACTTGTTCACTCAATGCTATAAAACAGTCATTCGCTATATCATGGCCGTTACTTTTAATAATTGCTTCTATTTGCTGCATTTGTATTAGACACAAACTATAGTTTCTTGAATCTGTGTGATGAAAATTTTCTAAATATTCATTAAAATCATATCTATTAAGAAAACCGGTTTGTTGATCACGACTTAAACCGAATCTCATTTTTTCATAGAGTAAGTAGAGGTATTGGCTTGAACCTTGCGGCATAAACTGTAATTCATGAGCATAAACTTTATGCGCATTATCCTCTTTGAAAAGATCAAATACCTCATGCACACTCAATTCACCAATACTCACTGCACAATGGTTAACAAAATGAAAGCTTTGTCGATCAGGTGCAATCCAAATAAGTTGCATAAAACGTTTGTTTATTGCTTGTCGAGGACAAGTAAACCAGTCATTAACGTGCAATTTAGCAACTTTTTGATAGTAAAAACTTGTACCAACTTTTGAAATATTTTTCTGCGCCAACAGCCAGGGTCCAGGTAAACCTAATTTAAGTAATGCCTGGGTATCACTGGCTTGTGAATTTGTTAATAAAAAGCGTATATTATCTATGCTTTGCTCAACACGTTTTGCTTCAATGGTTATGCTATTTAAACCATCATATACAATATTTATAATTGTACCTTGGTCGATCGGTACTTGCTGATTGACTTGTTTTACGATCTGTCGAGTTTGCTGTAAGTAATAATTGAGTTCGGTCGATTGAATGCCATGGCGTACGGCGGTGAGAGTTAATAACTCAACCCAGCCATTTCTCATCAGTAAATCGAACCATTTTGGAAATAACAGATCTGTTGAAAATTCCACTAGAAATTCGCGTATATAGTGATGAGCTGCTTGAATATGATATTTGCTTTCACAAGCATCAACAATTTTATCTATAGATTTTTGTCGAGTTTCACTAAAATTATTCAGCATTTCGCTTAAAGCGGCATTTATTGTTGGGTAATCAATTATTCCTTGTAATTGAGTGAGTTGGTGGGTGAGAAATTTTTTATTTCGTCCAGTCCATGCCATTGGCTCATAAGCAATAAGCTGCAGTCGAGTTAAAAGAATAAAAAGATTATTGCCTTCAATAAAGGTAGTCCCTGAAGTATCAACATAATCTAAAGCAAAAAGTGCGCGTAAATGTGAAATAATCAAGCGTAATTCTGCTATCAAATATTCATTAAATAAAATGCTATCAAATACATGATCCATTACCTCAATAATAGTGCGATGCTCATGATCTAACTCGACCCCGAGTTCTTTAGATCTTTTTTTAAATTTTGTAGCCAAATAGTTTTTTAACTCTATTGGTTGTAATTGTGGTTTTAACACTAAATGATCAGGTGCTAACCACAGCTCGCGGTGAAATTCAGATACTAACTCTTTAAAATTAGCTTCGCTCATTTTTGGCGCTGGTCTAGGTGCTATAAAGCTTGATATTGACTGTGTATTTGCTGACATTGTCGCTTGATAATGCTCTCTTTTAGCTTTAAGTTCATCAAGTAACTGGGTTGCTTTGAGTAAAGCCGATTGAGCTATGCTTGAGTCGCCCTCTTTCGACTGACTTGCTTTTACCTCGTGATCTTGATCACTGGGAGTTTGTTTGGGCTTTGGGTTATTTTTATTTTTAATAACTGCCCTTTCAATTTCTAAGTGATCTAAATAACCTTGTAATTTAAGATCTTGAGCAAACTGGGTCAAAAATTGTTCAAAGGCTTTAACCATGAGGCTCGAAAAATATTCTAACGCTATTTTTACCGAAGTCACATCGAAATCATTCGACTCAAGAAGCTGTTGTAATAACTGTAAATTGCCTTTCGGTAACAGCGCCGAATCTTTAATATGCGGATAATAATTTTTAGTTCTCGAATGGACTTGCTGAACAAGCTGATCCAGCTGGTTTTCCATCCTCTGAGCTATAGATTTTACTACTACCCAATAATCGAACGTATCTGAGTCAACTAAAGAGAGTTGATCCATAGAATGTAAATTAGACTGAGAAGTTAAAGCAGCTTGACCTATAGGCTGAGTCTTTTCACAGGTTAAAAATGCCTGAATTGACTGAGTCACCATCGATTGAAAATTACGATTAAGTTCTCTTTTATTGCGGGTAACATTATTGCTTGCTGTGTAAAGTGACTGTTTTTTTGCTTCATCGAGTACAGATTTAGACACTTCAAATAAATGTTGGTCTAATGAATCAAAATATTCTTGTACAGGCTTAAGCACACACGACCAAAATACTTGATTCACTTTATGCGCTATAAGTCTTTGTTGAGGCGCTGATGCAAGGGTCTGTGAATGCTCATTGGCTGGTTGAGAACTTATCTTATCGGCAACTTGCGAAGTGTGACTTAATTGTGAGTAGAGTAAACTATCTATACCTTTAACCACAAAAAGACCAAGTTCATTGTCATTAAGTCGTCGTAACTCGCATAGGCTTTCATACGGCATGCTATTGAGCTGTAATGATAAAGTGCCTAGCATGATTGGCGTGGATTTACTATTCAAATGGTGTTTGTGGTGCAATTGCTCAACTGCTTGAAATGTTGGTGTTGAGCAAGCAACCAAAAAACCATGGGTACAAAAATTTTGGATAGTCACATGAGCATTGAGTTGGCCAATATTAAAAACTGCTGCAATATTACAGCCAATTCTTTGATATTTTCTGCGAGATGCTTTATTACTCATGTGTCCTGCTCTATTAGTTTTAAAGTGAAGTGTATCTCCTCTTGTGCCAGCTACTTGCTTATTGTGTGATATATATTATTTAACAAGAAGGCAGTTTAAGAGTTGCAAATAACTCATCAAGTTCAGCTTTAGTACTACGCTGAATTGCTTCATCAACTAGATCTTTGGTGAGGTGCGGCGCAAATTTGGCTAAGAAATCGTACATAAAACCTCTTAGAAATGTCCCTTTGCGAAAGCCAATTCGAGTAATACTTGATTCAAATAAGTGAGAAGCATTAATGGATACAAGGTCTGCTTCATCTTTACTATGAGCCATACTGGCAATAATACCAACCCCAAGGCCTAAGCGAACATAAGTTTTAATAACATCCGCATCTGCAGCTGTAAAAACCACTTTTGGCGCCAAGCCATGGTTAACAAATGCATCATCGAGTTTTGATCGACCGGTAAAGCCAAAAACATAAGTGACTAATGGGTAAGCTGCCAGCTCTTCAAGAGTTATTTGAGTGTTTTTATTGGCAAGTGGATGATCTGGCCTAACGATTATTGATCTATTCCATTCATAACAAGGCATCATAATTAGATCTGAAAATAACTCCATTGCCTCTGTTGCTATTGCAAAATCTACTGTACCATCAGCTGCCATTTCTGAAATTTGAATTGGTGTCCCTTGATGCATATGTAAACTTACATCGGCAAAGTCTTCAATAAACGATTTAATAACTGGCGGCAATATATATCGTGCTTGTGTATGTGTGGTAGCAATGGACAAACTGCCTTTAGTTTCGTCACTAAATTCTTGGGATACTTGTTTAATACTTTCAACTTTTCGTAAAATTTCACCTACTATTTGTAAAATAGATTCACCAGCTGGGGTTACTCGCGTGAGATGCTTACCGCTGCGTGAAAAAATTTCAACTCCTAACTCATCTTCAAGCAAACGAATTTGTTTGCTAATTCCAGGTTGAGATGTATAGAGACTTTGTGCAGTGACAGAGACGTTGAGTTCGTGTCGGGCAACTTCCCAAATATACCTTAATTGCTGTAATTTCATTAATTTCTCTAACCTATAAGTCTCTAATGTCTGGCTAATCGGTTGTATGCTGAGCCAAGGCTCAATTGAATACTTGTTATGGTTAAATTATAGTCTTTTTTTTCTGTTTAGAGTATTTAGTTATATAGCTATGAATAAAAGTTATTTTGCAACTCAATTCCTTTTCAGTATCATGCTTTCAGCGGAATACTTTTCTGACAAAATACAGCATTAGTGGCTTTAAATTTAATTGTATTCAAAACAATCGTATCAAAGACTATTTAACTCGCGTTCAGTTTAGTCAAAATACTCAAAAAGGCGAACACTCAATATTATGGATTTAGTAGTAAACCTTATTCAACTGGTATTAGCTGGTGGAATAATTGGGTTCATCATTGGGTTAACAGGAGTTGGTGGCGGCTCATTAATGACCCCTTTTTTGCTGTGGTACGGCATACCACCAGCGACAGCCGTGGGCACAGACTTACTGTATGCGGCTATTACTAAAAGCAACGGCATTGCCGTACACCATCGTTTAGGCCATATTCATTGGCGCGCCGTGGGCTCGCTGGCTGCCACCAGCTTGCCCGCGGCTTTTTGTACTACCTGGATTTTATCCCATTGGTTAGCAACCCATGGGGATTATTCGCAAATGATTCGCAATGCACTTGGTTTTATGTTGCTACTTACAGGTATTATTTTATTACTTAAACCTTTCATTATTAGCAAAAAAATCACTCAACACAAATCACCTGCAGTGGTTGATTTTTCTAGTCGGCAATTATTAATTTTGAGTTTGGTAGGCATACCGCTTGGCAGTTTAGTCGCTTTAAGCTCGGTAGGTGCAGGCGTTATTGGTACAATGCTGTTTATGATTATGTTGCCACAATTAAGCGCAAGAAATGTAGTTGGCACAGACTTAGCTCACGCTGTGCCGCTAACTTTTGTGGCTGGTATTAGTCATTTAATGCTATTAAATGCGGTGGATTGGGGGTTACTTCTATCTCTTATTATTGGTTCACTGCCTTGCGTTTATTTTGGCTCTAAAGCCAGTCGCTACGTGCCAGATCGTATTATGCAGGCGATTTTAGCTATTGGTCTTACATTGATTGGGGGTTATTACCTGTATGATAGTTTCGGCTAGTTGCGGCTTGCTGTGTTGCTGGAACCATTATTACTGGCACAGGTGAAAGCTGCAGTATCTTAGAGGCTGTTCGCCCAAGTGGAGTTGCATTACTACCCGAGCCACAAACGATCATATCGGCGCCAATTGAATCGACTACATCAAGCACCACATCTTGAGGTTGACCTACTGCGACAATCACGTCGTTCACTAAAAGTGGAGATATCTGCTCAAATTCACACTCCTCAGCTATTGAAGTGAGCACCTGGTTTTTAATTGCTTCAATAATGTTAGGCATGCCATCTTTGCGGACTTGCTGCATAAAATCTTTGGGCACATATGTTTCCAACATAACATCTGCAAGTACGCCGAGAGGCTCAACTGCATGGACTACCGTAATTAAAGCTTTTTCCACGTGAGCTAGATTAATACAATAACGAAGCAACTGACTGGAATACACACCTAGATCGGAAGCCAAAACAATATTATCAATACTTTTGTTCATAAAACACCTACTGCATAAAAGCGCTATAAAATAAACGTCACTTTTAATTATAGCAGGCAGAACAAAATGGGTCTTTGGTTGTGTGCGATGACCGCATTTGCATTGTTTTTAAATCAATTTGCCATATTTTAGTTGGTGCATGTGAATGTCTTAAAAACTCGAGAGCAAGATGTGATTGTAGGCTGGATATCACTCCTAATAGACTATTGATTACTCCTAAATCAGCGCATCTTTGCCCTATATGAGTAGTATCTGAAGGAGTACCAGAATGAGAAGTATTAGACTCTTCGGAGAATATGCATTGGTAGCAAGGGCTTTGCTTTTGTGTGTTTAATAACCCCACAAGACCTTGATATTCAATTGCTGCGCCAGAAATCAAAGGGACTTTGTGTTGTAGGGACCAGCGATTAATGGCAAACCGAGTTTTAAAATTATCTGTACAATCGATTATAATGTGCCATTTTTTTGGTTGCGTTTGGCAAGAGTCTGGAAACCGATATTGATTCGCAGTGTAATTCACATGAGGGTTTAACTGTTTAATACGCTCACCTAAGGCTTGAGTTTTTGGTCGGCCTAAGTCATCGGTTGTAAAAAATAATTGACGTTGTAAATTAGATACTTCAACACTATCTTCATCAAATAAATCTAACCGCCCAACTCCAGCAGCAGCTAACTGCATTGCGACTAACCCACCTAAACCGCCACAACCAATAACGCCTATTTGAGCTTGTCGAATTGTCCTTTGATGCTCAATGGTAAAGTCATCCAATAATAAATGACGACTATAGCGGTCAAGTTCTTTATCGGTTAATTCGGTGCTAGAAGATATACGTGCAGGCATGTTTGCGCCTATATTAACAGTTTATAATTGACCAAAGCACATTCGTGGATGACCGCTCATATCATTTAAGGCTTCTATATTTTGGTATCCAGCATTTTTAAAAAGCAATTGAACTGCTTTTGATTGCATAAAACCATGTTCCACTCCAAGCCAGCCTTTTGGCTTGAGGTATTGAATGCTATTTGAAATTATTTGGTGTAAATCATACAAGCCATTATTTTTAGAAAATAATGCCATGCTCGGTTCATAGCTTGTTTCATTGTTCATGTGATGCAACTCTGTATAACTAATGTATGGTGGATTGGCCAGCATTAGGTCAAATGTGTGCGCTTGAAAACCTTGCAGCCAATGACTTTGGCAAAGCTGAACTTGAGTTGCTTTCAGGTTGAATTGCGCTAACATAAGCGCCTCCAAGCTTAAATCGCAAGCAATCACTTGTGCATCTTGTATTTCCATAGCTATTGCCAAAGCAATAGCCCCACTGCCAGTACCAAGATCAATACACTGAGGATGCGTTAGGGCCTGTATTTTATCAAGCCCAATAGTGACTAATTCTTCTGTCTCAGGTCTTGGAATTAAACAGCGTTCATCAATTTTTAAATCATAGCCGTAAAAATTATGTTCCCCTAAAAGGTAAGCTAAAGGGACTTTATCCTTGCGTCTTTTTGTTAATAACTGTTCTAACAACACGACTTGATTGTCGGTAAGACTACTGTTTTTTAATTTTAAAAAATCATTTAAGTGAGTGCATTGTCCGTGTTTTATTTTACAAATTATTATTTTTGATTCATAACTATTAAGATAACGTGCTAAGTAATTGTAAGCATCATTAACTTTCATCAGTCTTCTTGGCCTAGGCTTGCAAGTAAATCAGCTTGATGTTCTTGCACTAATGGGTCGATAACAAGCTCAACACTGCCTTCCATTACATCGCTTAATCGATAAATAGTTAAACCAATTCTATGGTCTGTAAGGCGCCCTTGTGGGTAATTGTAGGTGCGAATTCGCTCAGAGCGGTCACCTGAGCCAACTAATTCTCTTCGATTATCACTTTGGGTTTTTTGCGCTTGTGCTATGGCATGATTCATAAGCTTGGCTTGCAACCAAGACATAGCCTTAGCTTTATTTTTATGTTGTGATCGCTCATCTTGGCACTCCACCACTAAACCGCTTGGTATGTGAGTAATTCGAATAGCTGAATCCGTAGTATTAACATGCTGGCCGCCTGCACCTGAGGAGCGAAAAGTATCAATTCTTAAATCACTTTTATTGATTTCAATTTCACTAATTTCATCGGCTTCAGGTAAAATAGCGACAGTACAAGCAGATGTATGCACTCGACCTTGTGACTCGGTTTCTGGTACTCGTTGAACCCTATGAGCACCAGACTCAAATTTTAATCTTGAGTAGACGTATTGGCCAAGTACTTTGCAAATAATTTCTTTATAGCCACCATGATCGCCATCACTGGTTGAAACTACCTCAATTTTCCAGTTATTATTTTCTGCATACTTAGAATACATTCTAAATAAATCACCAGAAAATATGGCAGCTTCGTCACCGCCAGTACCAGCTCGAATTTCTAAAAAGACGTTTTTAGCATCGTTTGGATCTTTAGGTAACATCAGTTGAGTCAGTTTACTTTCTAATACCCCTTGTTGATTGACTGCTTCATCGTAACTTTCTTGACCTAAAGCTTTCATTTCAGCATCAGATTCATTCATTAAAGCTTGAGCTTCTTGTTGATCGTCCTGGTTATTATGCCAATCTTGAAAAACTTGCACAACTGGTTCAATTTCAGAATATTCTTGTGACAATGAACGAAATTGATTTTGATCCTGAATAACATCTTGCGAACTTAATAAAGCTTGAATTTCCTGGTAACGTTCCGTGAGACTATTTAATTTTTCAACAAGTGAAGCTTTCATACTAAACCTTATGGCATGGGAGAATTAAAATACAATTGAATATTTATAGATGGTAGCTATGGGTTTTTAGCTTCGATTTCGTGAGTCACTAAACCAAGCAATTGTTTCGCCAGCGTAAGTTCTTGCTCATCACCTTGACTTGCAATAGTACGTAAACCACGAGTTGGCTGATGAATCAGTTTATTAGTCAGCGTTTTACTCATTTGCTCTAGCACATCATGAGGCTCATCGCCTTTAATTAATTTTCTGCGAGCTTCGGCTAAGGCTTCGATTCTAACGGTTTCAGCGCTGCGGCGATAGGCATGAATTGTTGGAGACAATCGGCGAACTCGCTGAGCGGCAACTATTTGATCAATACCACTTTTAATAATTTTAGTGGCATTTTCTGCTGCTTGCGACCGGTAATCCTGCCCTTGGTTAACTACTTTATAAATGTCATCCACCGTGTATAAAAAAGCATCATCAAGCTGTTGAATACTAGGCTCTATATCTCGAGGTACGGCTAAATCAGCAAAAAACATGGGTTGATGACGACGTTTTTTTAAGGCGTGCTGTACCATTGGTCGAGTAATAATAGGTTGTAAACTGGCAGTGCAAGCAATAATAATATCTGATTGCTCAAGTAAAGCTGGAACCTGCTCTAAGTCATAAGCATACACACCAAAATTAGAACACAAAGGGGCAATATTTTTCACATTACGGTTAGCCACACTTAGATTACGTGCATGATGATGATAAAAATAACGGCACACCAACTCTATCATTTCGCCAGCGCCGACCAAAAGCACAGCAGCAGACTCCATAGAGGTAAAAATATGACTGGCCAAACGAAATGTAGCTGAAGCAAAACTAGTCGGCGAACAGCCAACATTAGTCTCAGTACGCACTTTTTTGACCAGTTCAAACAATGGATTCATTATATTTTCAAAGCCAGGCCCTGCACTATTAAGCTCGTAGGCTAGTTGTAAGGCTTGTTTCACTTGGCCTAAAATCTGTGGCTCGCCAAGCATCATAGCCTCAAGCCCAACAGCTACACGTGCTAGATGTTCTAGGCTATCAACGCCCCACAAAGCAAAAAAATGTGGGTTATCCGATGAAGAGTGCTTAAATTCAAGGGTTTCACACCAAGTGGATCGAATAAAATATTCAATTAAAGGTAATTGATGGTCGAAAGACTCATTAGGTAGGACGTATATCTCACTGCGATTACACGTAGATAACACCATGGCTTCGTCAATCATTGCCGAAGCCGTTAAAATATTACTAATTTCTGTCACATACTCTGATAAAGCTAGGCTCTCGCGAGTTGCTAGAGGTGTTTGGTGATGATTGATACCAAAAACAAAGAGCACTAATTATTTCCCTTTAATCGCTTTAGATTATAATAGTTAACACATATATCTTGTCAGAAAAGTAATATCATGGATAAGTGGATGAACATCAGTGTATTCCACACTTTTGGTTCACATTACTTTTTTGAAGCTCTATAAGAACAAATTGTACGTCAATATGTTGAGAGTCTATTATGGGAGAATTAAGCCTAAAACACCAGTAGGTATTTATTTAAAGCGGGGCATTGGCATGAAAAGATTTTCTAAGATTAGCAGCTTCTACCGCAAGCGATTGTACTCTATTTCTTTTAATATTGTTGCTGACTGCCAAATCTTCACTACCTGAGGCCTGTTGATTATCTTCAGGCGCAGCTTCACTACTAGCATCTGTGTTATCACTACCTAAGATATTTTTTTTCGATTCTACTCCTTCATGTTCTACTTCAGGCTCTTCTACAGGTTTTTTAGTCTTTTTAGTTGCAGTGTCTTCTCCATTAGTATTTTGCGCTTGGCCGCCAGCGCTTGCAGCTGAATCTTGACCAATAGTAGACTCAATTTCACCACTTAGACGCCCATCAATATGATCTTTAATAGTACTTACTTCATTAGTAATTTTCGCTAAAGTTGATCCCATATCAAAAGGTGCAAATAATATTGCCAAAGGGATTGCTAACTTAGCAGCAAATAAAGAAGTCTGTAATTCCATAACAGGCTTTGATTTAAGCAGCGGCTGCATACTTTCAGACTGTTCTCTTAATAAAGATGCCCGACTACCATCTAGTCGACTATTCGGCTGAATACTCACACTTTTAACTTTACTTAAATCAATATTATTATCAGTTGAGCTATTGGCTGACGAAGCAGACGATCTAGCATTAGTAGAGGCAGCATTGGAAGATAAATTTTGAGTGCGAGCACCATTAGCGGCGGCACCGATTGAACCTAAACTCATGTAACTCTCCTAAACTTATACATTATTATACGGAAGGCTTAACGCCATACTGCAATATAAAGTTAATTCTTGTCTAGGAAAAGTTACAAATTTGTAATGCAATTTAAGCTTAGCCCGCGCGCTGATGGCGCTCTAAAGAAAAGGGATAGCCATCAATATCAGTGACTTTTTCAAGGGTTGCTTGCGGTATTTGCTCATGAAATATTTCTTTAATCATTGTCGAGCGGTCATTGTTTACGTCAACAATAACTACACTACCACCTTTTTTGAGTTTTGAACGAAATGACTTTAAATTGACATTAATAGATGCTAAGCCAGTCATAATGCCAGACCACAAGCCAAAAGAGGTACACATAGCGATAGGCACCCAATAAAGTGCTGCCGGCACTATAAAACCATAAGGTTGAAACATAACTAACAAGGTAGTGACAATTGCACCAGCGGCAAAACCATAGGCCGTACCATAAATACCGCACCTAACAAAATCAAGCTTTTTAATATAATCTGCTTCGTGTAATTTACGTCGCTTGATTTCTGCTGAGTCTAAAGAAACAACTGAAAAATTATCTTCTGCTATCTCAAGTTGGTTAGCAATTTGTTGAAACTTCTGCGCGACATCAAGATTTGGGGCTGAGTAATATAAACGCTGTTCCATGACCACCTCCACGTGGTTAATTGAGCTTTATGACTTGCCTAAGCAAAACTTCACAAGGCCACAAACAAGCCATTTTTTGAGTATATACTCGATTCAACAGAACACACGTTTTGAGGTAAAATACTGAATTAATTGATTTTTTTTAAACAAATTAGCTAATTCAGTGAAGGTTAAGAGAGGTATAAGAAAGATATTTGAGCAAAGCCATACCAATGCTGGGATAGCAACCCAGCATTGGTATGGCTTTATTGAGCGTAGGAATTTAAGGTTTGGGCATTGGTCCCACTAAAAGGCTCGGATCAAGCCTTTCAGTGAGCCAATTAATTCGCCAATCCAGGTGAGGTCCTGTGGCGCGGCCAGAGGCACCAACAGCTGCAACTTCTTGACCAGCAACAATACTATCACCTGTTTTAACGAAAATTTCACTAAGATGAATAAAAGTTGTTGAAAGCCCAAGGCCGTGATCAATAATTAAAGTCCCACCAGAGTAAAACATATTATCATGCACTAATGTAACCACACCTGGAGCTGGTGATATGACTGGTGTACCAGTTGGTGCTGCGATATCTACCCCATAGTGTGGTCGGCCTGGAACACCGTTATAGACCCGTTGGCGACCAAAGTCGCCAGTAATTGGCCCTATAAGTGGCCATTGAAAGCCAACCAAAAAATCAAGTCGATTTGTGTCTAAGGTTTTACGGGCGTTTCTGACTAATACTGCTTCTTGACCTGATCGAGTAACATTGGCTTTAGTTGGATTCATTATAGATTGAGCAATACCTTCAATTCTTTGAATTTGCCAATCTTTAGGTTGTACAGCAAATTGTTTTTTGAAAACTTCGTCTTGCCAAGTAATGGTCACTTGAGCTTTGGGTTTGGCGTCACGGTCAAAGCCAATAATAAATACGCCCGATTTTGCTTGGGTAATTTGAGAGCCATTTAAGCTAATTGTGGCAGGATAAGGGGCTTTACCGATTATTAAGCCACCTTGCAACCACTGACCACGAAAGCTAATACGCTCAGCCAATGGGTCATTATTAAGCTGTGACGCTGGCTCTTGAGCTTGTAATATAATTGGTAAACATAGGATTATGGAAATTAAAAACCGAAAAGCCGTTAACCATTCTAAGCGTAAAGTCATACTTTTCAGTGTCATAATTTAATCCTTGTAATTTATAAATTCAATATCAATATTAGCACCAACACATTAATTTGTAGCAATCAGATTAATCAGCAGCCTCTTCTATCCAGGCCATTTGAATAGATTCCAGTATTTTTTCATTACTTGCACTTGGGTCATCTTCAAAATCTGGTAAATTACAAATCCATTGATGCATATCAGTAAATCGGACTAATTGTGGGTCACAATCTGTATGTCGATCAGTCAGTTCTATAGCAATATCTTGTACATCAGTCCAACGTATACCCATTATATTTCCTTAAGTTTTCATTTGTGCATCAAAATGTATAAGCCTCAAAGTATTCTACTAATGATTTTCTGATACTTGATTGACTGTATATTTTGGAATTTCCACAATTAAATCAGTATCTGCGGCAACAGCCTGGCAACTTAAACGCGACTCTGGCTCAAGCCCCCAAGCTTTATCGAGCATATCTTCTTCTAAGTCATCAGATTCATTTAATGAACCTGAGCCCTCACGAACAATGACATGACAAGTAGTACAAGCACAGGCCATTTCGCAGGCGTGTTCAATTTCAATATCATTGCGCATAGCAGCATTAAGTATGGTTTCACCTGGCTGACCCTCTATAGATAGTCCTTCAGGGCAGAGTTGTTTATGAGGTAAAAACGTAATTTTAGGCATTTTCAATTCCTGTTAGCGTAAATTATTTAAATAAGGCGGTACAATTAGGGGGTTAAATTTTTTCTTTTTCAGCCATTTGATCAATGGATTGACCACTTAAAGCTGACTTAATCGCTTTATTCATGCGCAAACCTGCCAAAGTTTCACTTTGTTCGCTCAAGCGATCAATACCCGCTTGCAATACACTAGATTCTGCTTGTTGCTCGATTAAATCGCTTAAATAAGTTTTGGCAGCTTGTAAAGTTTTTAAAGGAGCTGCGTCTAGCAGATTGGCATCTGCTGCTAAAGCGTATTCACAGGCTTGCACTAACCTTTGAGCTTCTATGGTAACCTCGAGCGCTTGGCGTTGATTAATATCAACTGCTGCGTGATCAATGCTCGAGCGGAGCATTTCCTCTAAGGCTGCTGGGCTTAATCCTTGCGAAGGTTTAATTTGAGTGTCAGCTTGTATACCAGTGGACAACTCTTGCGCAGAAACCGATAAGACTCCATTTTCATCAATAGTAAAAACTACTTGTATGCGTGGCACACCACTGGCTAAAGGCGGTATACCGCGAAGTTCAAACTTGGCTAAAGAACGGCTGTTGTCAACAGTTTCGCGCTCACCTTGCACAACATGAAGTAGTAAAGCCGTTTGATTATTTTTAAAAGTAGTGAACTCTTGGGTTTTGGTCACCGGAATTGGCGTGTTGCGAGGAATTATTTTCTCCACAATACCGCCCATGGTCTCAAGACCTAAAGATAAAGGACAGACATCAAGTAGTACCCCTGCCTGCGCATCTTCCCCCACAAGCTTACGACACAATCGCAAAGCACCTAAAGCAACCACTTCATCAGGGCTTAATTGATGAGCTACGGGTATAGGATAATGTTTTTCAAGTGCTTGTTGCAGTATTGGGCTACGGGTTGAGCCCCCTACTAGCACCATTTCACTAATCTCATCAAGCTGAGACTCTGTATCGCGTAATACCTGGCTAATAAGTTGTTGGGTTTGCTGGATAAAGGTTGCAAAAATAGCTTCAAGCTCAGTTTGTGTAATTTTGATAGGCTCATCAGCAAGCAATGGCTCAATCAATTGTGTTTTAGGCCGTTTACTTAGAGACTCTTTAGCTTGCCTTGCACTTAACTGTAATTGTGCCCAATTGTTTTTAGTGAGCTGATTTGTTTGATTACTTGATAGATAACGTGCTACAAGGTGTTCTGCTAAAGCTTGATCAATATCATCACCGCCTAACAAGGTATTACCAGCTGTGCCTAAAACCTCAAAAATGTTGTCACTTTGCTCCAGTAAGGTCACATCGAAGGTGCCGCCCCCTAAATCGTAAATCAAAAAGCGACTATTACTTTGTTTTTCTAAACCATAAGCCAAAGCTGCCGCTGTTGGCTCGTTAATTAAGCGCTGCACATCCAAACCAGCTAAAAGCGCAGCTGCCCTGGTGGCTTGACGCTGAGCATCATCAAAATAGGCAGGCACAGTAATAACACTTGGAAATGAACGCGGCTCTAAAGCGTTAATATCATCTACCCCAAAATGCTGGATGACTCTTTGCTTTAAAGTTTTAAAAATATCTGTGGCGATATCTATTGCAGATTTAGCCCCACCTGGAATCTTAATTTTAGGCAACTCTGCTGAAGAATAATCCCAGGTAAATGCCACTGGATAGGTTGCACAATAGTCTTGCACCTCTTGAGAACTGCGGCCTATAAAACGTTTAATTGAATGTATAACCACCCATTGATCATCTTTATCATAGGATTTAGCATCAGCACCAACAATTATCTGCTCTGCAGGGCCATAAGCAACAATTGAAGGCAGTAATGAATTATTGTCTTGATCGCCAGTTAAACACTGATTAACCCCAGATTTGCGCGCCGCGACTAGAGAGTGAGTTGTACCAAAGTCTATACCTAAGGCAACGTGCTTATGATGTGGGTTTGGTGATTGTCCTGGTTCTGCAATCTGAAGTAATGCCATTATCGAATATCCTTTAATTGATTTAAAATACGGCTGTACATTGCCAATAAACCAAAATGATTTAACACTGTTTGAGAATCAAGCTCAACTTGCTCATTCGTTAGAGAAGATTGACACAAAACACTCTCAACCGCTGTTTGATGATCTACAAACCATTGTAGAGCGCTGTTCATTTTATCTTTCATGGTGCGATGAACTTGCCAATACTGCTCATCAAAGCCTGCTGCGGCTGAGCCTTGGCTTTTAAGCCCTTCAAGAATTTCTTGAGCCTGCATTTGCTCTTCAAAAAGTTCCATATTTGCTTGGGTGGACTGCCCTTCTAAAGACATACCTGTAAGTTCAAGCCAATGACGTACTCGCGACAAGGGATCGATTAAACATTGATACGCTTGACTGTACTGGGCACTAGTGAGTTCTTGCGCAACACCTGCATCTTGTGTTGCGCGTTGAGATACAGCCATCTGGTCTGGATGTACCTGGGTTTGAATTTGATGGTACATCACTTTAAACGCTTTATCAGTGAATAATTGGCAATTACTCTGACTTACTAAAAGTGGGCCAGGCGTTAAATTGAAAAATTTGAAAAAATCTGTCATTAAATAGTCGCTTTTGGCAAGAATTGGGGGATAAGTTATGCAACATATGAAAAAATGGCAATAAAAAAGCCGTATAGACTCTACGGCTTACAAAAGGAGCAGTAATTAGTTAAGCAGTGAGCTTTAAACCAATTATACTGTGAAGCTTTCACCACAACCACACTCGCCTTTGGTATTGGGATTAGAAAATTCAAACCCCTCATTAAGGCCTTCTTTAACAAAGTCCATCTGGGTGCCATCGAGATACACCAAAGATTTTGGATCAACAAAGACTTTCGCTCCGTATTTTTCAAAACTTTGATCTTCTGGTTGAGCTTGGTCTACAAACTCTAAGACATAGGCGAGCCCAGAGCAGCCGGTAGTTTTGACACCAACTCGAACACCTTCGCCTGAACCACGCTGAACAATTTGATTTTTCACATGTTCAGCTGCGCGTTGTGTTAACTCTATTGCCATTGAAGCTATTCCTCTGAAGCTATTACTTTACTAATCGTATATAAGCAGTTGCTCGAATTAAGCAGTTGCCGCTGGTTGCTTTGATCTGTAATCATGAATTGCAGCTTTTATTGCATCTTCTGCTAGTACAGAACAGTGAATTTTAACTGGCGGTAAAGCCAATTCTTCTGCAATATCAGAGTTTTTGATGTTTGACGCATCATCAAGTGAGCGGCCTTTCATCATTTCTGTCACCAGTGAGCTTGAGGCTATTGCAGAGCCACAACCATAGGTTTTAAATTTAGCATCTTCAATAATGCCATCTGCTGACACTTGAATTTGTAAACGCATTACATCACCACAAGCAGGTGCGCCCACCATACCGGTACCAACGTTATGTTCATCTTTAGCTAAACTGCCAACGTTTCTAGGGTTTTCATAATGATCAATTACTTTGTCGCTATAAGCCATGATTTTCTCCTTAAAGAAAGTCAATAAATGTTAGAAAAAGTCTTGTAATGAGTGAGTTGGTTATTAGTGAGCTGCCCACTCTACAGAGTTAAGATCTATACCCTCTTTATACATATCCCATAAAGGTGAAAGTGCTCTTAACTTTTCAACTGCGTATTTTATATCAATGATTGCTTGGTCGATATCAGCATCTGTCGTGTAGCGGCCAAAAGAAAACCGAATAGATGAATGTGCCAATTCGTCGGGTAAGCCAAGTGCTCTAAGGACGAAAGATGGCTCTAAACTTGCCGAAGTACATGCCGAGCCAGAAGATACCGCCATACCATTCAAGGACATCATTAAAGATTCACCCTCGACATAAGCAAAGCTGATATTAATAATATTAGGTACGCAATTGTCTGGATCACCATTAATTTGCACCGCTTCCATATCTTTAAAGCCATCCCAAAGCCGATTGCGTAATGCGCGTACTTTGTCTTGATCAGCTTGCATTTGCTGCTCGGCTAGCTCAAAAGCTTTACCAATACCAACCAACTGATGAGTTGCTAATGTGCCCGATCGCATACCCCGCTCATGACCACCACCATGGATTTGCGACTCTAGGCGGATTCGTGGCTTGCGGCGCACATATAAAGCGCCAACGCCCTTTGGTCCATAAATTTTATGCCCACTAAAAGACATAAGGTCTACAGGTAGCTCGCTTAAATCAAGAGGTAACTTACCTACTGATTGGACTGCATCAACATGAAAGACAACTTTATGCTCTCGAAGCAGCTTACCAATCGCAGCAATATCATTTATAACGCCTATTTCATTATTTACATGCATAAATGAGGCTAAAATTGTATCTTCACGTAAAGCCGCTGTTATCGCCTCAAGACTAATGTAGCCTTGATTGTCAGGTTCAATGTAAGTGACTTCAAAACCTTCGCGCTCGAGCTGACGGCAGGCATCAAGTACGGCCTTATGCTCGATTTTTGAGGTGATAATATGCTTGCCACGCTTATTATAAAAATGCGCCGCACCTTTAATCGCTAAGTTGTTAGCTTCGGTAGCACCAGATGTCCAAACTATTTCACGAACATCGGCATTGATAAGGTGAGCTACCTGCGCACGGGCATTTTCTGCCAGTTCCTCGGCTTTCCAGCCATATGAATGGGAACGGGATGCTGGATTACCAAAAACACCATCAAAAGTGAGGCACTTCATCATTTCAGCAGCAACACGCTCGTCAACTGGAGTAGTTGCAGCATAGTCAAAAAACAAAGGGTTTTTAATTTGTGTTGGCTCAACTGATGGAGTTGGCCCACTAGTGATTGGTGTAGCTGTTGCTTCTTGAGGCATAAATAAAATTTCCCTTAAATCTTCATAAATTCAAAATTAACAAACATGTTGCACATTAACAAATATGTTGTACAAAAGTTAATTTCGAAGCGTAGTCACTTGAATGTTCGATAGTTTCGCGGTGTTCATTGGCTTAGTCGTTTGGTTTTGCGCTGCCAGCGCAAACTCTTGTTGTCTGTAAGCTACTTCAGTCACAGATTGCCTTTGCATCAGTTCGGCTAAATTAACCCCATTAAGAAAAGAATGTATCTGATCACTAAGATCTTGCCATAAACCGTGTGTTAAACAAGTCAACCCGCCTTGGCAGCCGGTGGATTCACCTTTACAACGAGTTGCATCGACTCGCTCATCAACTGCATCAATTACGGCAGCAACTGTAATAGCTAAAGGCGCTTGAGCTAACAGATAACCGCCACCTGGGCCCCTAACAGATTCAACTAGACCAGCACGTTTAAGCTTGGCAAACAGCTGTTCAAGGTAAGCCGTTGATAAGTCTTGACGATTAGCAATTGCCGCTAATGCCACCGGACCTTTATGCGCATTTAAGGCTATGTCGAGCATGGCAGTTACTGCGTAACGACCCTTAGTAGTTAATTTCATAATTACAGTATGAAATAAACCAACTAGTTTGGTCAACCTTTTAACCAAGTTATTTGGTTGGTTATCTGACTTGAAAGTACTTCTACAGTCAATAAAGTGGATTTGTTCAAGCTCATGCTATTAATAACAGCCTATAACTGCCTATAACTTAGTTAGTCGGCTGTTAATCTCGTTTACTCTTCCCCATCAAAACCTCTAGATGATGAGCTAAACCTCGTAAAAGAGCGACTTCTTTAAGGTCAAGATGAGATCGTTGCAGTAAACGCATAATTCGAGGCCATATTTTACCATGGTTATGCGGCTGTATAAAGTTAACCGCAGTAAAGCTGCGTTGTAGATGCGCCATCAGCCCTTGCAAAGCTTGCTGATCTGCTAAAGGCTGATCTCGTGGCAATAAAGTGAAGTCACTGGAAGCGCGAACATCATCATGTAAAGCTTGATCATAATAGAATGCTTGCATACGTAGCTCATAACAAATCACTTGAACAGCAGCAGCAATATTAAGCACTCCATAATCTGGGTTGCTTGGAATCATCGTATGCACCTGGCAGTCTCTTAATTCCTCGTTGGTTAAGCCGCGGGCTTCACGACCAAAGACTAAAGCGACTTTTTGGCCTGATAAACCGTAATTTAAAGCCATTTTAGTAGCTTCTGGCGGGGCAATATTCGGCCAGGGTAAACCGCGCATACGGGCACTGGTGCCAATAACAAGCTGGCAATCTGCAGTTGCTGCAGCAAAGGTTTCATAGCTTGTAGCGCTATCTAAAACATCATTAGCCCCGGAAGCTAACCATTGGGCTCTAGCGCTTGGAAAATCATTTGGCTCAACCAACCTTAGATGAGTCAAACCCATAGTTTTCATTGCCCGGGCAGTAGAGCCAATATTCGCTGGATGAGATGTTTCAATCAAAATAACCACTATTTGTGGATTAACTTGTTGCGTAAACATCTCACTGAACCGGAGCTCGGCCTCGGTATATAGTTCGCTCTTTGATTTCATCAAAATAGTCTCATACAGGTTTCATTTTAAATATTAAGGCTCAGCGAGCTTAAGCTGAGTTTGCCTAGATAACTTAGCCGCAGAGCGTAACCCTTGGTGTTGCAACTCACTGACGCCGTCTTGCGGCTTGATTGTGCCTGATTTTAACCCAACAACATACTCATTGATACCACAATTCACTTCATCGACTACTTGAGCTAACAAAGCTTTATCTTCAAAACTGTTAAAATTATGCGGTATATGCTCACTCAGCTGATGCTGAACGAGCGTTTGGATACATTTCAGCTCAAGCATCCGCGGAGCCGCCAAGATAAGGTTTAAACCACCAGCTAACAACAATTGATGCGGCGCACCGAATGGAAACGACATAGGTACAAATGGGGTTTTGGTATCTAATTTTTTAGCAAGATTTAAAATTTGAGGGGTTAAAAATACAGCTTCAACTCCATCAAATATTGCATTGAGCTTTTGATGTGCTAATTGCTTGTGACTTAATTCAAGCGGTTTAATCTGTGATGTATCTACCTGCCCACTTGGTAAAGCATTGAGTCTGGGCGAGACATTGAAACGATGCCGAGGGCTATACAAGTTTGCTTGAGGCGATGCTAAGCCTAAACATCTAATCGAGTTAGAGGGTTTAATCGGGTTAGAGAGTTTAATTGGCCTAGACAGTTGAGTTGAGCTATAACTTAAACTAGATACTGGTTTAAAATGGTGCTGTGCGATCCCTTGCATTATTTAAATTCCTTATTTCAGCTAATAATGTATACCCAAAGATACTACGAACAAAAATATACAGTAATAAGACTTGAATTATCAAATAGTCAAACAACCTTACACCTTATTATGTATAAATTCATTCAAGCCGATCTATTATCATACCAACATGCTGTCAATACAGATGCTCTTCCTGAGAACACAGCTTGCTAGTTTAAATCAATAAATCCTTAGGTATTCCACACTTTTCAGCCAATTGTATTTTCTCAAGGCCTAATAATTGCATAGAGTATATAAAAATTACATTGTTAATGTTGCTCACTTGTTAGAGTAATTATTGATACTCGTACAATTTTAAATGACTTCAATTTGTCTATGCTTACCTATCTATCCACAAATATACAATTCTTAAATTTTAATCTCGTCAACCTCCAGGAATAATTCATGACATTACACCCGCAGAAATTTATAAACTGCTTTAAATCCTCCAGGAAATTGCTATTGAGCTTTACATTGGTTTTTCTTTCGCTGTTTTGTAGTACATCATATGCTGCTGGGTTTGTACAAACCCAAGGTACACAATTAGTCGATGAAGACGGTAAGAAGCTATTTTTTAGTGGTATTAATTTAGGGAACTGGCTCTTATGGGAAGGTTACCTGATGATGGGTGATTTTAATTACCGCACACATACTCAATTTTTAAATGAACTTGAAGAAGCCTTTGGTAGCAAGGCTAAAGCCCTGGAATTTCAACATCAGTGGCGGCTTAATTATGTTAATGAGCAAGCTATTATCGACTTAAAAGCACTTGGCTTTAACTCTGTTCGAGTTCCATTTAGTTACAAGCTTTTTTGGCAAAACAATGCATTAGCCAATGACGGTTTCGAATATTTTGACCGCCTCATTGAATGGTGTAAAAAACATGATATGTACATATTATTAGATATGCACGCAGCCCCTGGATACCAAAACCCAGGTGATCACAGTGATAATGTAGACTCAAATGCTTCCCAACCACGGGACACGGCAAGTTTTGGGATGGTAAGCAGAACATTAATATTGCGAGCCAAGTGTGGCGATCCATTGCAGCGCGCTATAAAAATGAACCCACTATCTGGGGATACGACCTAATCAACGAGCCAGTACCACAAGATGGCCGTGAGTATGAGTTATTACCTTCTTTAATCACTATGCGCAACGCAATCCGTGAAGTAGACAACAACCACATAATCGTCGCTGAAGGCTCTTGGTGGGCCTCTGATCTACAAAAAATTGACTGGACTGACCCAGTCACGCAACAAGAAACCGGGATTAATAAAGCATGGGACAACAATCTAGTTTATCAAACCCACCATTATGGCCCAGCCGCTGGTACTTTTAATCGTGATGAAATGACCGATAGAATGGGTATCCCTTTGATTCTTGGCGAATATGGCGAGACAGATAACGGTAATTTAAAACGTATGACTGATTGGGCTAAAGCGGATACAGCTGGGTACTTTCCTTGGTCGTTTAAGAAAATGAGCCATGATAAGACTTTATGGACCATTCCACCAAACGCAACCTATAACACATTTAAAGATGTGGTTAAAAAAGGCGGTAAAGGCCCGGATAATCTATATCAAGGCATGATCGCCTTCGCTAAAAATAACATCAAAAACGGCCATAGCAGCCTGCAGTGGCATAAAGGGTTCTATGACGCAACTAAACCGGCGAACGCCAATAATAATGGCCCAATCGACCCTGTTGACCCAGTAACGCCGCCTGTCAAGCCACCACAACCACCTACACCCACAACACCAGAACCCACGTGTAAAGATGCTACGCCAAAAGATGTCAATGTTTCTGCACTCAATGTGCCAACTTTGGTGGAAGCAGAAAACTACTGTGCCATGCAAGGTGTACAGACACAAAATACATCAGATACCGATGGCGGCGAAAATATTGGCTGGATAGATGTTGGTGACTGGGTTGAATATAAACTCGATATTACCAAACCTGGTGAGTATCAATTCGATTTACGTTTAGCCACCAATGGCTCAAAAGGCGCCTTTGATTTAATGATCGATGGGGAAAAAGTAGAATCGATTACATTAGCTAACACTGGTGGCTGGCAGTCATGGATTACCGAATCAGTCGCTGTTGAAATGTCTCGGGGGGTCCATATTGTAAGACTTAATTTCACGGGAGAAGATCTTAACGTTAATTGGTTAAAGCTTAAATATGTGCAAGACATGAGCTCTAACTCACCCAATGACATTGCCTCAGGTCGGTATGCAATTATTAATTCGAGATCTGGCAAAGCAGCTGATGCAGCAGATTGGTCAACTCAAAATGGCGGAAATATACAGCAGTGGACTTACCAACAACAAGCCAACCAACAATGGGATATCGTTGAGTTTAAAAATGGTATTTATGAAATTAAAAACGCCCATAGTGGTTTATGCCTGGATGCGCAAAATGGCAGTAATAATGTGCAACAATGGCAGTGTTTTAAAAATAAAAACCAACTTTGGTTGATTGATACCAACAAAAAAGGAGAATCGGTAATACGCCTGACTAATCGTAAAAGGTTTCTTTCAATCAACAATAAATCCAAGTCTAACCGGGGAAATTTAATTACTAATACATCCAAAACTAAATGGAAACTTAATACAATTAAATAAATCCACTGGAATCAATATAAACCTAAACCTAAAAAAGGCACTCACGAACTGAGTGTCTTTTTTTTATCTTCTTTTTGTTGGCTTGATTTTGTTGCCTTATGGGCGTGTCATACCTTCTCTCACCTCACCCATCATATATTTAATCGCGTTAAAAGCGAATATTTGTGCTGTTACATGAGTTTACATTTATTTGCAAAACCAAGGCATTGAGGATACTGCAATCAAATATAATAATTTTGGCAATTATTACAACAATCTTAAAAGGTAGAATATGAAAACCCATAACAAAACGTCCATACTCCTCTGTGCCATTCTATTAGTCAGCCTCAGTGGCTGCGGCGGCTCCGATGATAATGTCGCAGCACCTACTACCAACACTGACAACCAAACACCAGATATTACAGATCCAGAAACACCAATAGTTATGCCTGAGCAAGCGTCTAGCTACCGACTTAAGCGTGAGATTCGTGAGACTGCAGTTAACGTTTCGGGCACTAATTTACCCGACACTATCAATTCAACCATAGTTAATACTTACAATAATAAGGGACTCATAATAGAGTCAAATATAACAAATAGCAATGAAGGCGATGTCCGTAATGTATTCCAGTGGAGTGACAATGAAAACCGCCTGACTGAAAATGAATATGTTGATGGTGAACTTAATAAAACCACTCAATATCTTGATAGTAGCTTTTTTCAATCAAGCGATTCAAATGAAACTAATTATCAAGTTACAGGGAATCAAATTCAAGGAATACCGGAAAATTTGAACAATACCTCTGGACCTGTAGAAACTCAAACACGCTTTACTACATGGACGCCAACTAGTTATAGTTTTGAAACTACTAAACGCCAAGAGTTTAATAGCTTTACGAGCTCATCAAGAACCACAGAGGAAGTCACTACCGAACTAAACAATCAAAATAATATTATTTCAGCTCAATCTACTATAACTACTAATACTTCTATAAGTAAGGCTGACACCACTATAGAGTACAACAATCAAAATCAACCACTTAGAATCAATATTGATATCGCTAAAGAAGATAACTTAAATAGTGACTTGGAACCTTTGAACTCAACTCAAACTTTTACATACAATGAGAATGGACAACTCACAGCTACAAATCAAATGAGTTCTGATGGTATAGAAAGCACTAGTACTTTTACTTACAGCACGAATGGATTACCAGAGACCCGAACAATAAACTTCGTTAATGGAGAGATTACTTCTACTTTCACCACTCGATTTGAATGGGAAGCTGGTGTATGCTCAAAAAACAACCTATTTTTTTATGACTTAGCGACTAGTCAATGGCAAAAAATAAACGCACAAAAGGAAACTGTAAGCGCTATTAGCCAAAGTTATGACGAATCAGCTTACCCATTCATAATGCAAACAACTTGCGCTTATGAGTAGGTAACAAGCTTAATTAACTTAAAATTCCAGCTGGCAGCATCTATTGACACTAGCGCTGCCAGCTAGCCAAAAGTAATATCATTTAGACATCAACTAGTTGCTTGAACATTTCAGCTTGCAAAGGCAAGACAAATAACTTTACAATATAGTACGTTAAACGACCTACTAGATAGTAAGACCTTCACATTCAAATGAAATTAAAATTGTTCTCTGGCATATTATTAACTGCTCTTATAGTATTGCAATTATTGATATTCTTTAAAAGCGGCAAAGGCTATTTTTATTTAGAACTCTTCGAGCAAGCTAATCATTTAAAATTATACACTGTAATATTTGTGGGTATCATTGCATTAATACAGCGGGACTTACTCGCGGTAATTTTTTGCAGTTTGGGTATTGCATTGTTACTGTTTGTAATCTTCGAGGCAAGTTTAAATCATAAACCGCAAAACCCACCATCAACTGAACGCTCACAAAGTTATAGTTTAATTCAATATAATATATGGATAAAAAACAAACAACCGCACACTATTACTCCAAAAATAAAACGTTTAGACCCAGACTTTTTATTAATTGAAGAATTACGTAAAAGCGATTATGCGCAATTTTTGCAAACCTTGGATTATCCATACCAATACCCACCCCTGAAAAAAAGCCGCCCACAAGGCTCTGTTATATTTAGCCGGTACCCAATTCAACTGGTATCAAATCAACTTGAAAAATTTAAATTCATTCATTACACAATTACAACTAATCCTGAAATAAATATAATTCAAGTACACTTTACCTCACCTAAAACAAAATATCGTATAATAAGGCGTAACACGGAAATCGAAGGTCTTGCTCAATATTTAATAGATAATAAATCAACTTTAAAAAACTTAATCATTGCTGGCGATTTTAATAGCGCACCCTGGCAGCACTCACTTAAAAAGATGCAGCGCACCACAGGCGTAAAAACTAACATTGCCGTAAGCTTAAAAAATGGTACCTGGCCCTCTTGGCTCCCGCCTTGGGTTCGCGTACCAATTGACAGTTTTTACTACACCGACTCAGTTGAAAACGTTAAAAGCAAAGTGATTGATCTAGTGGGCTCTGATCATAATGCGGTGTTTACTCGATTTGAAATATTTTAGTGTTAAGCTGTTTTTGGATGACACATTTTTCATGAGTGTATAGTTAATACATATTTAAATATTAAAAATCATGCGTATTAATATTGAAATTAAAGACCAGTTGACAAACAATGTACTTAAAGCCATAGATTTAAAACATTGATTATGCGTAAAAAATAAGATCAAATTAAGAGTTTAAGGGGTAAATTAGAATGGTCATGTAATCTGGAGATTCTTATAAACTCCAGTATCTGGATTGACTATTTTAATGGTAACGACTCCGTAGAAACTAATTTTATTGACTCTATTCTTGGTAATCGTGCAATTGCAATCGGCGATATTATACTTACCTAAGTTCTTCAGGGGTATAGACACGACAAAGATTATAAAATTGCCAAAAATTTACTTGAAGAAATTACTATATTCGAATTTATCGGCAAAAAAATAGCTCTAAAAGTGCTGATAATTTTCGAAAGTTGCGTAAAAAATGAATTACTATACGTATAACCGCGGATGTTATTCTTGCATCCTACTGTATAGAACATAACCTTCCTTTATTATATTCAGATAAAGATTTTCAACCCTTAGTCAAGCACCTAGGCTTGCTAAATGCAGTATCTTTATAACGCATCAATATTACTTCAACCAACTCACTCTTCGTCTCTCTCCCTGCTCGGTAAAATTAACATAAAAAATTAATCAACCGTTAAGAGATTTATATAATTTTTAATTAAAGTAATTTGACTGAGATGCTCTCTCTATCGCCATACATCTCAGGGCAAATTAACTCTGATAAGGAATGCATAAAATCTTTAGAAGTTTTGAAGACTTATAAATTACAGATAACTGGGCCATTAGTGGATTTGATATATTTAAAATTAGTTAATGTCATCCTTGACATTTTTTATAGAAACTAACGAGATAGATTTATATTAATCAATATTTATAATATGATTTAAGGTCTAGCATCAAAAGTTATTTGTGCTGCGGTGCCATCTGTAAATGATCTGTCTATCACAGCAGAAACTTGATCAAAATTAAAGTTTGAATAGGCAATTGCACCTGTACCAAACTTGTGATGACCTGAGAATGGTAATTCTCGATCTTCCCCATACAATCGAACGGTTACTCTACCAGCTAACCTACCGTCGTTTGATCGAGCTGAAGGAACAAGTGTTCCGTAATCGTAAATTGCAGCACCTGGCTTTATATTACTAGTATTAATATCCAATCCATAAGGCATATTATCAGACCTATCGCCACGAATCGTTAAAAAAGTACTAAGCCACCCAGAATTATGTAAAGTAGATTCGGCATAAATTGAGCATGCTTTTCCACTACGACTATAATTAGCATCTTTAGTAGTATTAACACTAAGTTGTGACTGCCAGATACTATCTAAATTTACTCGTTGCAATGTTGAAGTGATTGATTTTCCATTTCCACAGGTAGTTTTATATTCAGCAAGACTAGAGCCGTCATAAGTAAAAGTGGTGTTAGCCCCTTCACAATAACTAATTCTATATCCCTTAGGACCACGATTTATTTCTGGTGCCACTTTATAAAGATTACCATTAGTGCCAAGTTTAACTGATTTAAAAGTACCTACCGATCTGGAATTATTAGTACCACCAAAAGCACTACAAGTAATAACATTTGGTTCAACTGAATCCTCACTAGGTGCTATTTGTAATAAAAATTGAGAATTTTGAAGGGAACCAACTTTAATAGAATTACTTACTCTACGATCATCAAGAACATCCGTAACTTTCCAAACACCATATTGGGTAAATATTTGATGGAATTCAGATTCTGTGAGAGATCCAGCATTGGCTAGAGGATCATTTTGCTGTGGATCACTGTCATCAGGAAGTGTTACGAATCCCTGGGAATTGTCTGTTTCATTTGAATCGTTAGAACCACCACAAGCGGTCAATAAAATCATAGTTAAAAAGGCCAAAAAAATATTTTTTATCATGAGTACTACTCTTATTTAGTTATTAATAACTTGCTAATGATGTAATAATTTTTTGACTTTAATAAGCTTAAAAACACCACCTATTCATCATACAAGAGAAAACATTCTACTGTATTTTTTTTAGCCAAGTCAATGCTCAATGAATTAAATATTATCAATTTAATTCATTGTGTAATTTTAGAACCAGCCTAGTAAATTTGATAAACTGAAGTATTAGCGTTAAGTGAAAAGTGTGATTTGTTCTTATTAATCCTAAGGCAAGAGAAATGATTCATTACTAAAAATCTAATGAACAATAATTTAAGTATCAGAATTTGTTTTAGACATGAGATTTAAACTGAATGTTGCAGATAACTTGAGAAGGTTAGGTTTTGAAAGCTACATTTATTGACTGCAAACGAAAGAAGCAAAATAGCAAAATTTAAAAATTTGCAGTAGCAGCCTAATTACTCTGTCGCCTACTTAAAATTTTTAGGATATCCTCCCACCGCGATGCTTTACACTAATGGCTTATTAAGCACACAAGTAAACGCCTTGAACTGACAAGTTGATCACTTTTTACACTAAAACATCAAGAAAATATGATACTACAGCAATATCAAACAAAAAAAAAGATCTGTTAAGTGTCATTTTTTTACTCAAATATTCGCTTTGTAAATTGTCAAATAATGATGAACTGCTTTGCGATAAGACTCATAAGCGGTGTGAGATGAAGGTATCATCTCCTCTATTTACTGGGTATAATAGCGCCGAGTGTGTCACATACTCTAGAATCTACATACTCTAGAATCTAACGAAGTAAGGATCTTTTCATGCACCCTATTTTGACGATTGCCATGCGAGCTGCTAAAAAAGCGGGCGATTATATCTCTCGATCCTATGAGCGTCTTGACCAGTTTGATGTTATCACCAAAGGCACTAATGATTATGTCACTGAGGTTGATCAAAATGCTGAACAGATGATATTAAAAATATTACAAGAAAAATATCCAGAACATAGGTATTTGTGTGAAGAAAGCGGTGAAACCATAGGTAACCCAGACAGTGAATTTGAATGGGTTATTGACCCCTTAGATGGCACAACTAACTTTATTCATGGCTTACCACATTTTGCAATTTCTTTAGCTTTGCGGCGCAATGGCATAATTGAGCAAGGCTTAATTTATGATCCAATTCGCCAAGACGAGTTTTTGGCCAGCCGTGGTCGTGGCGCCCACCTCAATGGTCGGCGGATACGTGTTACTGCTGCAACTAAACTTGCAGGCACTTTACTTGGCACTGGCATGCCATTTCGGGAAGATCAGGAGTTTATACGCAGCGCTTACTGGGCTACGCTTGAAGATCTATCGCAAAAAACAGCTGGGATTCGCCGTGGCGGTGCAGCTGCTTTAGATATGGCTTATGTTGCTGCTGGTAAGCTGGACGGCTTCTTTGAATTTGGCTTAAAGCCATGGGATATTGCCGCTGGAACACTATTAATCAAAGAGGCAGGTGGTATGGTGGTTGACCCCTGGGGTGGTGAGGATTACATGACTTCAGGCCATGTGCTTTGCGCTAACCCAAAGCTACTTAAACAATTAATTAGAAATATGGCGCCACATTTACCTGCATCGCGCTAATTGTGCGCTGGTGGCTTTCGAGGTGACAAAGATTTTGGCTGATGCAGGGCAATATCCACATCGGATGTGCCTGCATTGGATCTACCCAGCATTTCAAGCCATTCAAGCAAGAGCTTATTCATAACATCCATTGATTCATGCCATTGAATGTTCGACAAGCTTAAGGTGGGCTTAGGCTGTTTGAGCTGTTGTCTTTGTTTTACTGTAATCATTGGTCTTAATTCTCAAAATTTTATAATTATCTGACTTACCTATCTATTAGTATAGAAATAAAAAAAGACACATCTGTAACCAAATGTGTCTTTTTCATTGTCTTTTGTGAAATAGAGTTCTTTACAACTTAAAAACCCTAAATCATGCACTACAGCTTGGTAAGTTTAAGGCTGAAAATCTAATTCTTCCTCTTCTTCGTCGGTTAGCACCTCAACCACCAGAAACTGGCTAGGCATTACGCCTAAACTAATTAATGCGTTGGATGCAACATATACCGAAGAATAGGTACCAACCACAATCCCCACCATAAGCGCCATGGAAAACAACTCAAGTGAAGGCCCACCAAACAAATATAAGGCGAGCAAAACTAAAAATGTAGTCAAAGAAGTAATAAGTGTTCGCGATAAGGTTTGGTTAAGACTTAAGTCAATCAGGCCTTGGTTATCTGTTGAGTCTAAGTTTTCTTGGAAGTTTTCTCTTATTCTATCGGCCACAACAATAGTATCATTCAGCGAGTAGCCAATTACCGCTAAAATAGCTGCAAGCACTGATTGATCAAATGATAATTGCCAAAATGAAAACACACCCAAAGTAATGATTACATCATGAAATAAGGCAATAACAGCGCCTATACCAAAGCGGTAGTGAAACCGAAACCCTATATAAACTAACATACACGCCAAAGCAACAATCATTGCAATGCCGCCATCGTCCCTGAGCTCTTCACCTAAGCTTGGGCCGACAAATTCATTACGTTTAAGAATTATTTCACCGCTTGCTGATTGGTTTTTACTGGCATCATTTTTAAGTAAGGCCAACAAATGATCACCAAATGCTATAGCTTCGTTATTTTCTGTTGTTAAGCCTGATTGCGTGGCAAGACTGGCAAGAACTTGTTCGCTTTGTGGCGGAATGCGCATAGCAATTTCAGATGTTGCACCAAAATGCTGGACTACTGCGTTTTCTACCCCAAGATTTTCTAAGGTATCTCGCAGTTCTGATGGCTCAACTGAGCTGGGATACTCGAGCTCAAGTAGAGTTCCGCCAGAAAAATCCAAACCAAAATTAAGTTGCTTAGTTGCTAGTGAGGCAATTGACAGCAGCACTAAAATCACAGAAAGAACTGTGGCGTACTTGCGATATTTCATGAATGGTATTGAAGTTTTCATAGCCTCGTCCTTAAATCCAAATTGAATTGAGTTGTTTGCGGCCATAGATCATTGTGACGATAGCTCTTGAAACCACTACCGATGTAAACACAGAGGTAACAATACCAATAGACAAAGTGACTGCGAAACCTTTAATAGGACCACTGCCAATCAAAAACAAGATTAAAGCCACTACAAAAGTGGTTAAGTTGGAGTCCACTATTGTCACAAACGCCCTTTCATACCCAGCATTTATTGCATCAACTGGGTTTTTACCAAGATCTAATTCCTCTCGAATTCTGGAGAAAATAAGGACATTAGCATCAACCGCCATACCAACAGTTAAGACAATACCACCTATACCTGGCAGAGTTAATGTAGCAGAGAACATAGACAATAAAGCAATGAGTAAGATCATATTGAGCAAAAGGGCAATATTAGCCACTAGGCCAAAAGCTTTGTAATAGACCAACATAAATAACATCACGAAGGCTAAACCTATAAGTGCAGAATTTGTACCAGCAGCAATGTTTTCTTTACCTAGGCTTGGGCCAATAGTGCTTTCTTCAATCACATACATAGGTGCAGCCAAGGCACCAGCACGCAGCAACAAGGCTAACTCAGCTGCTTCAGGCTTTGAGTCTAAACCTGTTATTACAAAACGATTACCTAAAACATCTTGGATAGTCGCCTGGTTAATTACTGATTTCTCTTCACGGGTTACTCGCTCGTATTCACCGGCTTCATTCAACTGCATTTCGCTTTTTTGTTCAATAAATAATACGGCCATATCATTGCCAATATTATTCATAGTCGCGTTTTGCATACCTTTGCCGCCGCGGCTATCCAGACCAATACTGACTTGCGGCAAGCCATTTTCATCCAGGCCTGAACGAGCATCCAGCACCCTTTCACCAGTAACTATGATGCTGCGCTTTAATACCGTAGTTCGCTCAGTTTCACCGCGAAAATCAAACCGCTCACTCGAGGCTTTAACAGAGCCTATTGGACTCGCTTGCATATCAACTAGTCGAAATTCCAGGTTGGCAGTTTTACCAATAATACGTTTGGCTTGAGCTGTATCCTGTACACCTGGCAGTTCGACCACAATTCGGCCAGGGCCTTGGCGTTGTACTAGAGGTTCAGCCACACCTATTTCGTTGACTCGATTGCGCAAAGTTTGCAAGTTTTGGCCAATGGCATCATCGCCAATGGCTTCAACTTCAGATTGCTTCAGCTGGGCGCTTACTATAAATTTCTTTTTGTGTTCATCAGTGGTGACATCAAACTCAGTTTGATTGCTGTTCATCCATTGAGCCGCAGAGTCTCTAAAGCTTTCGTCGGTAAATTCAAAACGTAGCGACCAAAGCTCGTCGTCTTCATCGTAGTTTGATGACTGAGATGAATAATACCAACGGTTTTCTTGAAATTCTTGCCGTGCTTCTTCTCTAAAGGCATCTAAGCGAGTTTGAATTGCTTTGTTAAGATCCACTTCTAAAAGAAAATGAACACCACCTTGTAAATCAAGACCTAAGCTCATTGGCTTGGCACCAAACTGACTGAGCCAATCTGGTGTGGTTGGCATTAAATTCAGCGCAGCGATAAGGTCTGCGCCCATAGTATTTGATATAACATCCTTGGCTTTGAGTTGATCTTCAGTGTTAGTAAAGGTAATTAACCCCTGATTATCCTTAACCTCGGCAGCTGTGTAATCAATATTTTGAGCTTTTAGTTTTTGCTCTATGGTCGCTAGTTGCGATTGTGATATTCCATTACCAGCTTGTACACCGGAAATTTGTACAACAGGCACATCAGGAAACAAATTAGGCAAAGCATAAAATATTCCAAAGGCGACTAATATAATAATTATGAAAGCTTTCCCTTTGGAAAACTCTAAAGTATCTGATTCCATATGCAGCCTTATACTATGTTCTAACGCTAGTTAACAATCCCTTAAACCGACCAGACTTCAAGCCATTTGTTTATTGGATTTCTTTGAGTGTACCTTTAGGTAAAGCAGAAACAATATTGCTTTTTTGAATTTTAATATTGACGTTATTGGCAATTTCTAATACAGCGTAAACCTCATCTATTTGGTGAATTTTACCAAGTATACCGCCGCTCATTATAACTTCATCGCCTTTACCTAAACCTTGCATCAGCTCAGCGTGTGCTTTACGTTGCTTCGATTGGGGTCGCCATAATAAAAAATAGAAGAATATCAGCATCCCGCCAATTAATAAAATATTAGGGATGAGCGCATCTGGCTGCCCTGCTGCTGCGGAACCTGCTTCAGCAAATGCTGTTGAAATCATATGTATTCTCCTTGAAATAAGTACTGAGGCTTTGTAAAAAAATTCAGTTATCAAAAGTGCAAAATTACCATAATTTTACACCTATGAACTGACTGCTTGCAGCTTATCAGCTTTGGCTATTCACTATTATGAGAGCAAATCAAGCTCACCACGGGTTTCTAATAAATCTCGAGCAACCTGCTCATAATTATTGTGTTCAATTGCTTGACGTAAGTTATGCATGAGTTGTTGGTAGTAATGCAAATTATGTATTGAAGCTAATTGACAATAGAGAATCTCGCCACATCGTTCCAGATGATGCAGATAAGCTCTACTGAAATTTTGGCAAGTATAGCAACTACAATCAGAATCAACAGCTTCTTGAGCATTTTTATGCACGGCATTACGTATACGAATATCACCTTTGGCAGTAAATAGGTGGCCATTCCTGGCATTACGGGTGGGTAAGACACAATCAAACATATCAACGCCACGGCGCACCGCTTCAATAATATCGATTGGTTTACCAACACCCATCAAGTATCGAGGCTTATTCTGCGGCATTTGCGCTTGCAAATGTTCAAGCACCATATTACGTTCGTCGGCCGGCTCGCCAACGGCTAAACCACCAATTGCATAACCATCAAAACCTATATCTACCAAACCAGCTAAAGATTCATCTCGTAGAGATTTATAAATGCCGCCTTGCACAATACCAAATAAAAGGTTGGGGTTATCACTATGCGCAGTCTTACTGCGTGCAGCCCAGCGCAAGGATAATTGCATAGACTCAGCGGCTTCTTGCTCGGTTGCTGGATACGGCGTGCATTCATCAAAAATCATCACTACATCAGAATTTAATTGCCGTTGCACTGCCATGGAAATCTCTGGATTAAGCAAGACTTTCGCGCCATCAATGGGTGAGCGAAACACTACGCCTTCTTCAGTAATTTTTCGCATGGCGCCAAGACTAAAAACTTGGAAGCCACCAGAGTCGGTTAATATGGGTTTATCCCAGCCAATAAATTGGTGTAAGCCACCAAACTCTGCAACAAGTTCAGCCCCTGGGCGCAGCATTAAATGGTAGGTATTACCAAGAATTATCTCAGCACCAATGGCATGGATTTCTTTTGGTGGCATAGCCTTTACTGTACCGTAAGTGCCTACCGGCATAAATGCTGGCGTCTGCATTGAACCATGAGCCAATTGCAATTCACCCCGGCGAGCATGACCGCTTGCATGAGTTACTTGAAAAGCCTTAGAGCTTTGGAGGGCTTGACTTGTGGACACTAAATAACTGCTCCGTTTAGCTGGTTAAGATGACTGAGTAACCAGCGATCGACTTAAAAACAAGGCATCACCATAACTAAAAAAACGATAGTTATGCATAATCGCTTCCTGGTAGGCAGCCATCATCTCGTTATAACCTATAAAAGCGGCTACTAACATTAATAAGGTGGACTCAGGCAGGTGAAAATTTGTAATTAAATGATCTACTACTTTAAATTGAAACCCTGGCCGTATAAACAAGCGAGTTTCCTCTTGAATTGGGGTAACCTGGCCTGTTTTCAAGGCCGAGCTCTCTAATGCTCGCAACACAGTAGTACCTACAGCAATAATTCTGCCGCCTCGTTGTTTGGTTGCAGTAATTTGATCTACAAGATTTTGGGAAATAAAGTAACTTTCTTCATGCATTATATGTTTATTAAGCTCTTGCTCACGCACTGGTTGAAAAGTACCAGCGCCAACATGCAAGGTAAGATAGCCAAACTGAATATCTTGAGATTGTAATTCTTGTAATAGCGTGTCAGAAAAATGCAAACTTGCAGTAGGCGCAGCTACTGCACCTAAATCCTGCGCCCAAAGCGTTTGATACCGATCATCATCATTAGCATTCGCTGCACGAGTGATATATGGGGGTAAAGGCATGTGCCCTTGGGTTTCTAGAATTTCATACCAGCTCAGCTGGCTCTTTTGCAGCTGGACACTATATAAGCCTGAGTCAAGCTTGGCTATAACCTCGACAATAACGCCTTCATTGAAATGGATCAAGCTGCCGGCGCGAGGCGCTTTACTGGTTTTAATATGACAAAAAGCAGTCGCGCCCTCTATTTTTTCGACTAATAGCTCAACTTTACCACCGGTTGGTTTGCCCCCATACAAACGAGCTTTCATAACTTTTGTTTGATTAAAAATAAGTAAATCGAGAGGCTTAAGATAACGTGCTAAGCTGTGAAATTGTTCATGGCTATAGTGAGTCTTTGAATTGTTATTGTCCACAACCAATAACCGGCTGGCATCACGCACAGCCAGTGGAGATTGTGCGATAAGCTCAGACGGTAATTCATAATGAAAATCTTTTAGTGAAAAGTCCTGCATAGATACTTATCGACTCCGACTATTGCATTGAATGGATTGCACTGAATGGGATGCGATAGAGTATCATAATTTTACTGATTGGGTTGTTAATAATTTGGTTAACCAAAGAGCTTAGGCTTAAGGTGAAATTAGCCGTAAAGTCAAATTAAAAATACACCAAAAAAAAGTTTACAATTGCTTATAAGTTGATATAATCTTATTTCCCTCGGTGCCGGGGTGGCGGAACTGGTAGACGCGCCGGATTCAAAATCCGGTTCTGGTAACAGAGTGCGAGTTCGATTCTCGCCCTCGGCACCAATTTTATCCTTTCCCTTCCTACTTCCTATCTCTAATTAATGAGCCATTCTTGAGCAAATTCTAACTACTGCAATATAATTTAATATAAATAGTGTACAAATTACTCTATAATAGCTTCAAGCAATCTGTGCAAAATCTTTTGTCATACCCTTGTTTCAGCTGAGCTTAGAGGCAGATTGCTGTTTTATAAGTTGCTCTGCCTATTGGGTTCAAAAAGGCCTCTTTATTCTATGAAAAAATTAATAATGTGTGGGTTGTTATTGCTACTGGTAAAGCCAGTATTAGCTGCAGACTCACCCAATGCCCCAGATAATGAGCAGCCAGATTATTCAGCTCAAATAAATGCACAAGGTTTTTTCTATGGTTTTTTTCTTGGGGCGAGTAATGAAATTTACAAAGGCTATGGCACACGGCTCATCCCTTATCCATTGATTGGCTACAAAGGGGACAAACTTAATGTGTATGGCCCATTTGTCAGTTATGACATCTTAAGCTCTAATGGCGCTACTTTTTATTTTCAATTATCGCCAAGATTTGCCGGCTATGATGAATCGGATAGCTCTATTTTCCAAGGTATGGCTGAGCGTAAAAATTCTATTGATGCGGGTTTTGGCCTTAAACTTGAATACAATAATTGGACTCTCAAAGGCTCAACCCTATCTGAGCTATTATCCTATTCAGATGGCACGGAAATTGAGGCAAGCATTAGCCGAAGTTTTCGCGCCGGACCCTTTCTCATTGAACCTCAATTGTACTCAAGCTATTTAAGCAATGACCATGTCAACTATTATTATGGGGTAAGAGCCAGCGAGGCGAATCAATTCAGGCAAGCCTATCGAGGTGTACATGCTCTCAACCATGCTATCGGGCTGAGCATTGCAACTCCGGTTTTATTCGGGGGCATGACACGGCTCATTATAGAACATAACTTGATTGATACACCTATCAGCAATAGCCCCTTAGTTGACAGTGATACCAGTACTAGCTTAAAGCTCATCTTTTCTAAGTTCTTTTAACTGACTTAGCCTCTATATTCTTCCATTAACGAGTTAATAGCAGCTTCATTAAGTAATCTTATATTGCATTGTCCAGGTGATGCCAATATAATGCATAACAATACAGCAACATTACTTTAAACTACTTTAACCATCGTAATTTGTTGCTATGTTATATCATCTTGCCCAAGTACAACTATAAGTAAGTACAACTATAAGTAAGTACAACTATAAGTAAGTACAACTATAAGTAAGTACAACTATAAGTAAGTACAACTATAAGTAAGTACAACTATCAGCATGCAAAACTGTAAGTAAGTACAACTCTGAGCAGGCATAAGGTTATGGAAATAATGGTGGCCTTAGGCTTGAGTTGCTTGACTTTTTGAATCTAGTTCCACATGGATGTGGATTAAGCCAAAGTTGATCATGGATGATACATTATGGCGTCAGATGAGAAAAATCAAGCAACTCAAGCCGTAAGGTCTCAAATAATAAAGGGCTTAGCTGGTGCAATTTAGAAAAGATATTAATGGTTTACGAGCAATCGCAGTTATTGCCGTGGTTATCTTTCATTTTTTCCCCAACACAATTCCTGGCGGTTTTGCCGGGGTGGATGTTTTCTTCGTAATTTCAGGTTTTCTGATGACTGGAATTATTTTTCGCGGTATAGAAGCCGATAATTTTTCACTACATCGTTTTTATATCGCCAGAGCCAATCGTATTATTCCAACTCTGGCAGTACTTTGTGGTGCGATGTTAATTTTTGGTTGGTTTTATTTAAGCCCGGTAGACTACTACTCACTTGCCTATCATAGCCTTGCAAGTATTACTTTTGTATCAAATATTATCTACTGTTTTGGCGGTGGTTATTTCGGTGAAAACGCGCATAATTTATGGCTATTACATACCTGGTCGCTAGCAGTTGAATGGCAATTTTATATTCTTTATCCGTTGATTTTGGTTGGCTTAAAACAATTATTCACTTTAAAACATCTTAAATTTTTAATAATTATTTCAGCTTTTATAAGCTTTTTAATATCTGTTGGCTTCACTCAAGACTACAAGGACCCGGCGTTTTTTTTACTGCCGACTCGAGCTTGGGAAATGTTAGCAGGTGGCATTGCTTATCTCTTTCCCCTACAGCTTAATAAAACTAAAGGTAAAATACTTGAAATATTTGGTGTAGGTCTTATTCTACTGACTTATTTTTTGGCCAATGAACATTTAGTCTGGCCGGGCTATTATGCGTTGATTCCTGTGTTAGGTGCATATTGTATTATCTTAGCCGCACAAAATAATAGTCTATTAACCAGTAATTGGCTGTTTCAAAAATTAGGCAGCTGGTCTTATTCGATTTATTTATGGCATTGGCCAATAGCTGTGTTTATTTATTATAATAGCTTGCCTATGGTTTATAGTATTGGCGGCGTGATAGCATCAGTTGGGCTTGGTTTTTTAAGTTATACCTTTATTGAAAGATTACAATTTAAAAATAATTATAAATCCTTTACAAGCTATTTAACCTGCTACCCAGTCATAGCAATGGGTGTAATTTGTGCTGTAAGTAGTTATGTATATTTGAATAATGGTTTATACACTCGTTACGCTCCAGCTCAAGCATTAGTGTATCAACAAGCATTAGAAGCCCTTGATGACTGGCATTACCCTGATGCCAACCTCACTATTGATGGTTTAAAAATTCGATTTATTCAAGGTGAAACCAACGAGAATATTTTGTTTATCGGCGCCAGCCATATTATGCAAACCTATCCCTACATTGAAGAACAAAGTAAAAAATATAATATTTATTATTTGACTAAAAACGGCTGTCTTGCAACCCCAAGCTTTAAAAACCCGAAATGGAGTTGTGATAATCTACAAAATTATAAAAAACTATTTCAACAAGTAACTTTTAAGAAGGTAATTACTACAGCTTATAGCTTTGATAGCTATTTGCCGGATGATGTAGAGTTAAAAGATACAGAAATTAAGCGGCGTATCACTGAAATCGACGGGTTATTAACTTACTTTAAACAAAACGCTGCAGATGTCTATTTATTATTGCCCGAACCTAAAGGCCAAAGCTTTGATCCATTACTTGCGACGCGCTTTGATTTGCCATTGCAGCTTGATGTTCAAGCAGTTAGAGCACAGTTTAAAATACATGAGCATATAATAAGCCAATTAACCACTTTAGATCGCGTCAAAATAATAGACCCTATTAGTTTTCTCTGCAGCGAGTTTTGTGATGTACGCGATGACCAAGGCTTTTATTATCGCGATGACAACCATATGCGACCTTGGTACGCTCGCCAAGCTTTACAATATTTACATGTAATTATTGATCTTTAGTTTGTATACAATGAAACCGAAAAATTTTAACGCAATATATTATTATAATAACACTCAATAGAGTATTTGATATATACCCCATAAGATTGGCAGCAGAAGCAAACTGTGCTCCCAATATAAACCCTGCGTAGATAAGCCCTGCCGACCAAATAAAACTACCGATAAACGTATAGAGCATAAACTGAATAAAAGGCATTTTTATAAGACCTGCAGGAATTGAAATAAGCGTTCTAACCCCTGGAATAATCCGGCCAATAAGTATAGATTTTTTGGCATGCTGATCAAAAAAATGCACTGTTTTTTCGAATTCCTTTGTGGTAACCGCCACCCAAGGCCCCCACTTGTTAAAAAATGTAATCAAACGCGGCTTACCAACCCAAAGCCCCACCCAGTACCAAAACGCAGCCCCCACAGCTGCACCCAAGCTTGCAAATATCAACATGAGCCATGAATTAAGCTCTTGGCTTGCGGCGATAAAGCCAGCCATTGGCAGTACGACTTCTGAGGGTATGGGAGGAAAGATGTTTTCAAGTAACATCAGAAAAAAAACACCCCAGTATTCATAGTTTGAAATAAAAGTTTCAAGCCAGTGTGACACTGTATTTTACCCTAATTGATTGTGTTGGCTTTATTGCTGAAATGGATGAGCTTAAGTTGCTTATTTAATCCACAAGAATAAAAAAAGTTTCGCCTTTTTGAATCATACCAAGATCTTTGCGAGCACGCTCTTCAATTACAGCTAAGTTATTAGCTCGAAGCGCTTCCACCTGGGCAGAAATACGCATGTTTCGCTGGCTTAGCTGATGATTTTCATCTTGTTGTGTAATAATTTGCTTATTAAGTTGAGATGGGGTAATTAAAGAGTCGGTCATAAGTCGAACACCCAGCCATGCAAGTACAAGACATTGCACAAGTAGTAGCAGCTTACCGGGAGTTATTGCTATATATGACCACACGTTGGCAACGTCCTTGCTATGATTCTAGAAAAGTTGCAAATTCAAGCATTGCTTGAATTTGCAGAACATAAGTGAAAATAATTCAAAGAAAAGAACTATAAGTTTAAATTATAGACACAAAGTCGGCCCAGTGTTAGATTTTTGCTTTTGAATAACGAGCAAATTCTTTTAAGCCACGATATGGAGCAGATTCTCGAACCACGTCTTCAATGCGTAATAGCTGATTATATTTTGCTGTTCGATCGGTTCGACACAGCGAGCCAGTTTTAATTTGACCAGCGGCGGTTGCCACTGCTAGATCTGCCAGTGTAGTGTCTTCGGTTTCACCTGATCGATGAGAAATAACAACACCATAGTTTGCAGCTTGCGCCATAGCAATAGTTGCTAAGGTTTCTGTTAAAGTGCCTATTTGATTAAATTTAATAAGCACACTGTTGGCTATGTTGTCTTGAATACCGCGCTTGAGTATTGCTGGATTGGTCACAAATAAATCATCGCCAACCAGCTGGACTTGTTGACCCACGGCTTGCGTTAGTAAAGACCAACCATGCCAGTCACTTTCATCAAGGCCATCTTCAATAGATAAAATAGGATAATGTTTCACTAAATCGGCCAGATAATCTACAAATTGCGCTGAGTTAAACTCTTTGTTTTCGCCAGATAATTTGTAAATACCATCTGTGTGGAATTCACTGGCAGCACAATCTAGAGCGAAAAATATGTCTTTGCCAGGCTGTAAACCTGTTTGCGTGATAGCTTCACTAATCATATCCAATGCGGCTTTATTGGAGCTAATATTAGGCGCAAAACCACCTTCATCACCTACAGCAGTACTTAAGCCTGATTGTTTTAATACTGCTTTGAGCGCATGAAATATTTCAACCCCTTGCCTTAAAGCCTCAGAAAAACTGGTGGCAGCTGTAGGTTGGATCATAAATTCTTGAATATCCACATTATTGTCGGCATGTTCGCCGCCATTGAGAATATTCATCATCGGCACTGGCATGGTATAGCCATTACTTTTATGGTTATAGAGTGAATGAATATGTTGATACAGCGGTATAGATTGCGATTGTGCTGCAGCATGGGCACAGGCTAAAGAAACAGCCAAAATACCATTCGCCCCCAAATTGCCTTTATTCTCTGTACCATCGAGATCAATCATAGTTTGATCGATAAGCGCTTGCTCGCCGGGATTAATTGACAAAAGTGATTCACGTATTGCGGTATTCACATGACCGATAGTTTGACGTACACCCTTGCCGTTATAGCGTTTTTCCCCATCACGCAACTCAAGCGCCTCACGGATACCAGTTGATGCTCCAGACGGTACTGCAGCTCGCCCTATTGCGCCGTTAGTTAATATTACATCAACCTCTACTGTTGGGTTGCCCCGTGAGTCTAAAATTTCACGGCCTTTAATGTCTTTGATTTCACCCATGGGGAATGTCCTTGTATTAAAAGTTTAGGCTGTTTGCAATTGAGGCAAAGATTTTACCAACTGATCAACCGCTTGAACTTGTTGTAAAAATGGTTTTAATATTTCAAGTCGCAGTGCACAAGGGCCATCGCATTGCGCCTTATCTGGGTCTGGATGCGCTTCAACAAATAAACCAGCAATTTTTTGACTTACACCCGCCAACGCAAGCTGCGTGACACTTGCTCGCCGCCCACCAGCACTTGAGGCTTGGCCACCTGGTATTTGCAACGAGTGAGTTACATCAAATATTAACGGCGCTAAAGTCTCTTGCTTCATAATTTCAAAGCCGAGAAAATCAACGACTAAATTATTATACCCAAAAGATGTGCCTCGCTCACAAAACATAATTTGATCATTGCCTGCTTCAATGATTTTCTGCTGAATATGCCGCATTTCATGCGCCGCTAAAAACTGAGCTTTTTTAATATTTAAAATTGCGCCAGTGGCTGCAAGTGCTACGACTAAATCAGTTTGCCGACATAAAAAAGCTGGTAATTGTAAAATATCACACACTTCAGCTGCTGGTTGGGCCTGGGCTGGTTCATGGATATCAGTAATAATAGGTAATTGATATTTTTCTGCTATTTGACCCAACCAATCCAAACCTTGACGCAGACCCGGGCCGCGAAACGAATGCATAGACGAACGGTTTGCTTTATCAAATGATGCCTTAAATATATAAGGCATGTTTAAGCTTGTGCAAGCTGCCACAAATGCGGCAGCGGTCTCGTCAGCTAAAGCATATGATTCCAGCACATTGAGCCCACCTATAAGTACTAAAGGTTTGTGGTTGGCTAATGCAATGCTTGTGGTTGGGTTACTTTTAGGTGTCAAGCAAATACTCTGCAAATAAGTACTCGCCTGGTCTTGATTAGATGGCATTCACTTGATCTCCTGTATGCACAATCGGTTGAGTTTCCAGCTGAAAATCAATGGCGGCTTGAATAAAACTTTTAAACAAGGGATGACCATCGCGAGGAGTCGAGGTAAATTCAGGGTGAAACTGGCAAGCAATAAACCAAGGATGATCACGTAACTCGATCATTTCCACTAATCGACCATCGTCTGAAGTACCAGAGATAATTAACCCAGCAGATTGCAATTGTTGCACATAGCCCGCGTTAAATTCATAACGATGACGATGGCGCTCAACTATTTTCGAATTACCATAAATATGTGCTGCATGAGTGCCATGGGCAAGATGACATGGGTAACCGCCTAAGCGCATGGTGCCACCAAGATTGGAGGCATGATCTCTTTGATTTAACCCACCATCAGAGTCTATCCACTCGCTGACTAAAGCTATAACTGGATGTTGTGAATCTTGGGCTATTTCGGTGGAATGAGCTTCACCAAGCTGAGCAATATTACGAGCAAACTCAACAACCGCCAGCTGCATACCTAAACATATACCAAGATAAGGGGTTTTATGGCTACGAGCATACTCAATTGCTTTAATTTTACCTTCGGTTCCACGCGAGCCAAAACCACCAGGGACCAGTATGGCATCTGCACCTTGGAGCGCTGCGGTGCCTTGAGTTTCAATATCAACCGCATCTATAAAATTGATATTTACATGAGTTCGCAGCTTAATCCCACCATGTTGGAGTGCTTCAAGCAATGATTTATAAGCATCCTTAAGGCCCATATATTTACCCACTAGCGCAATATTAACTGTTTGCGAAACATGACGGGTGGCATCTAATACACTTTCCCACTCTTGCAGATTGGCAGGCTTACAAGTCATTTGTAGTTTAGTCACGACTAGATCATCAAGACCTTGGGCATGGAGCACACCTGGTACGGCATAGATAGAATCCACATCAGGACAGGCAATCACTGCTCGATGAGTTACATTGGTAAATAAAGCAATTTTGCTCATAGCATCTGCTGGAATTTCATGATCAGAGCGACAGACTAAGATATCTGGCTGTAAACCGATGGATCTGAGCTCTTTAACCGAATGCTGAGTTGGCTTGGTTTTAATCTCACCGGAGGTTGAGATATAGGGTACTAGTGTTAAATGAATAAAAACGCTTTCAGTGGGGCCAAGCTCTACACCTAACTGACGCACTGCTTCTAAAAATGGTAAGGATTCAATATCACCTACAGTACCACCTACTTCTACAATAACAACATCAGAATCAGGCGAACAACGGAGCACCTTGTCTTTAATGGCATCGGTAATATGTGGGATAACTTGCACCGTGGCCCCAAGATAATCGCCTCGACGCTCTTTTTCAATAACTTCTTGATAAATTCGACCAGTTGTACATGAATTTCGCCGCGACATACGGGCACGAATAAAACGCTCATAATGACCAAGATCAAGATCAGTCTCCGCACCATCTTCAGTCACAAAAACTTCACCATGTTGAAATGGACTCATAGTCCCAGGATCCACGTTGATATATGGGTCTAGCTTCATAATTGAAACAGTTAAGCCACGAGTTTCTAATATAGATGCGAGCGAAGCAGCTACTATGCCCTTACCAAGAGAAGATACAACCCCGCCAGTTACAAAGATATACCGAGCCATTTGTTGTCCTCTACTAAATAATGATGATGCGCCGAAAAGGTGGCAAATAATGAAGGCCTAAGATCACGAAATAATTCATTCTACTTTAATTATTTCAATTTTTACTTAAACTAATGCTTAATTCCAAGGTCAAAGAATAGACACATGAAATACAGGTTTTAGACAGCTAATTTGGATTATTATACCCACCAAAGACACATCACGAAAGAGGTGAAGCCAAAGATATTGGAATAACTTAATTTTATTGCATTATCTTGAGTTGTACAAAGGCTTACTGCTATAAGCCCTCAGACAAGTAAAGCTGCTTGAGTTTTATTAACTTCAGCCGATAAACCTTTAAGATCAGTTATTATTAATTCAAGATATAGTATTACATATCTTGGCCCCTAACTCGGGGAAAACTTAGGCTTAAGTTGCTGGCCTAAGGTCACAACTCGGGTATGAATTAAGGATTATTCATATGCAATCAATTCAAAACTTACCAGTACTTATCCAAGCAGATACTATTGCGCCAGACCCCTTACACGTATTTGCAGTGGATTCAATTGCAGTTGACCCGCACAACCCAAAAGATCAGCAAAACTCTAAAAAACGCAGATCAAAACAACCAGAGGTTGTAGAAACTCCGGAGGCTGATTTAGATGTAGATCTCGATCACCACCATGATCATGAATATGATGTAGCGCTTTATACCAATAAAGGCTCAATTGAAAACTATAAAGTGTAATTACAATGCAGACCACCAATCGTATAAATTCAGTCAATACAGCTCACACAAAGTTTATCTGATTGTCACAATGAATCCACAAAATCTGTGGATAAGTATGGGGATTAACTGCTGTTAAAACTCTATAACCACCTAGTAGTGGCTTGCTTATACGAATAGATCTTTTTTTAACCGTGCTGAATTTTTATAAGATAACTTTGCGAAAAACTTCATATGTCAAGGTTTATTATTGCCTTTTTTGACCTATAATTTATCTAAAATTTGGCAGTTCTCGCCAACTGATTGACCTTGGAGGCTAAGCCATTCATAATTCACACCTGATGAATGGATTAGATTAATCACAAGGAGCTCCACAATGAACAAACCTATTCGCGTTGCAGTCACAGGGGCTGCAGGTCAAATTAGTTATTCACTTTTATTCAGAATTGCTGCCGGTGAGATGCTTGGTAAAGATCAGCCAATTATCTTAAGTGCACTTGAAATTACTCCAGCTATGAAAGCCCTTGAAGGCGTAGCTATGGAATTAAATGATTGTGCATTTCCATTGCTGCATGAATTACACATTACCGATGACGCTGAACAAGCGTTCAAAGATTGTGACATTGCATTGTTAGTAGGCGCTCGGCCTCGGGGTGCAGGTATGGAACGTAAAGATTTACTGGAAGCTAATGCAGCTATATTTTCAGCTCAAGGTAAAGCACTTAATGCAAGCGCCTCTAAGCAGGTTAAAGTCTTAGTTGTGGGCAATCCAGCCAATACCAATGCACTTATAGCTCGCAGTAATGCACCAGACTTAAACCCGAAAAATTTTACAGCTATGACTCGGTTAGATCACAACCGCACCCAATCATTAATCGCTTTGCATAATAATGTCGATATAACTGATGTCCAAAAGGTTATTGTTTGGGGTAATCACTCAGCAACCCAATACCCTGACTTGCATCATGCAAATGTTAAAAAGCAAGCGGCTATGCAAACCATTGAAGCCAAGGAATACCAAGAAACCTTTATTCCCACGGTTCAACAACGAGGCTCTGCCATCATTAAAGCTCGCGGGGCATCAAGTGCCGCTTCTGCTGCTAATGCTGCTATTGATCATATTCGTGATTGGGTTGGCGGTACAGCTGAAAATGACTGGACAAGTATGGGCGTGCTCAGCGATGGCAGCTATGATATTCCTGAAGGACTCGTCTATTCATTCCCCGTCACATGTAAAGATGGCGAATGGACTATCGTGCAAGGTCTTGATATCAATGAATTGAGCCGTGAGCGTATGAATGCAACAGCTCAGGAGTTGCAAGAAGAAAGAGATGGCGTCAAACATCTTTTACCTTAAGCTATAAACCACTGAGCTTCAAGTTACTTATCACAAGACCACAAGAGGCTAACTTGCTTGCGCTCTTGTGTGAAATACTTGTACTGCCTTAAGCACATCTCGTCGGCTTAGCTGACCGACGAGCTGGCCTTCATCATTGACTACTGGCAAACGCCGGCGCCCCTCACGAATAAAAAGATTCGCAACATCCACAAGCCCTGTGGACTCATGAACTGTATCAACACGGGTGCACATAAAGTCACCTACCAATAAGTTAACTTCTTCTTCATGATAAGTCATTTTTAAAATTGCTTTTAAACAATCACTTTCAGAAAACATCCCCACCAATTGTTTATTCGCATTGACTACTGGTGCACCAGAAAACTTATATTCCAACATATGTTGCAAGGCATCATAGACAGAGTCATTCACCTTAAAAGTCACTAAATTAGTCACCATGCACGATTTGACGAGAATGTTTTGATACATAGTGTTTTCCTTTAAAAAAATTGAAAGTGAAAAGTGAAAAATAACAAAGCTAATCAGTTACATGGTTTGGTGATTCAACCAGCACGCCATCACTGTCGGCATAGAGTAGAGTATGCGCATATACAGCGACACCCTGTAAATGAATAGACCCTAAATCGCTTAAACCTTGTCCACACCGTACGGATTTCTGTGGTGTAGACGCCAAAGCTAAAATACCAAGCGGCATATCTTTTAGGATAGCCGAATCTCGCACACAACCGTTAATAACCACCCCTGCCCAGCCATTATCCACCGCCGCCTGGGCAATTTGATCGCCAAGCATGGCGCAGCGTAAAGAAGCCCCTGCATCCACAACTAACACTTGTGCTAAACCACTGGCCTGGTCAACCCCAGAGCTATTTAACACCTTTTTAATCAGAGAGTTATCTTCAAAACATTTCACCAACACTACTGGCCCATAAAATTGATCATGGCCGCCAAAATTTTCAAGGCCTGGTAAAAAAGCATTTAGATTTGGGTGTTCGTCAACTAAATCGGCGGTGGACCAAGGTGCATTGGCAGTTACAAAGGGTTTATAAGTAGTCATATTAGCTCGCCTTTTTCAGAAATATGGGGATCACTTCATGTAATCCTGATAATATTATCAGTTCTAGGCTCAGTCAATCAATGATCTGAAGTAGGCGGCACAGGTGTATTGACTCTTTGCGATGTTGACCAGTTAGTGGCGTTGCGCGAAGCATCTTGAAAATAGATAACACCACTTTGCACTGGTGCTTGCTCAAGCCAGGTGCGTAATCGGATGGCCATTTTATCGGCTTGAATGGGTTTAGTCAGATAATCATCCATACCAGCGGCAAAACAGCGAGCTTCTTCGCCCTCGGTGGCATTGGCAGTCAAAGCAATAATTGCAGTACGCTCGTTAGAATTTAAGGGATTCAAAGGCTCACTCTTGGGATCAATTTCTCGACTCGCCTCAAAATTACGATAATCTCTTGAAACTGTATAGCCGTCGATATCTGGTAGATTACAGTCCATTAATACCAAATCAAACCGTTTTGCTTTCATACGCTCCAAAGCTTCACCACCGCGTTCGGCTACTTCAGCGGTATAACCAAATTTTTTCAATAAGCCAATGGCAACCATTTGATTGACGCGATTATCTTCTACTAATAATATTTGATATTTATGACCGTTTTCAACGACTTCTAGTGCATCTGATTTATGAGCTTCCATGTGCGGTTCATACTCGTTAGTTAACGAGCGTAAAATTGCATGGTATAAGTTACCTCGAGAAAAGGGTTTGGTGAGAAATAAGCAATGTTCCAGGTGTTTCTCATGTTGAATTGTTGTGCTCATGCCGCGCTGCTCTACTGTGCACAAAATAATCTGTTTGACCTGCGCTAAACTTGGATCCTCTGACATAATAGTGGACAACTTGAGGCTACCGACATACTCTAAAGCCATATTTAAAATAGCTAAGTGATAACCATCTCCATCTCTGGCAGCCTCGCGCATTATTTCTAGCGCTTTTTGATACCCCTGAGTTTGATCAACCTCCATGCTCCAAGAATCTAAATCATTGCGTAAAGACGCAATCAAACCTGGTGTCATATCAATCAATAAGACTCGTTTATGAAAAAATTGTTCAGGGGTTTTTGATTGAAATGTTTGCTGCGTCGATAATGTAATTTGGGCGGTAATCCAAAAAGTCATACCATGTTGACCAGCAACTACAAAACCCATACCACCGCGCATTGTATCAATCACCCCTTTGGCAATAACTATACCTAAATGATTGGGAGACACATGACTGAGATGTTCTTTTTGATCTAAAAGCTCTTGAATTTGTTGTTGCACAGCCTCTGGGACTAAGGTATTTTTCGAGGACACATGAATGCGCAATACGCCCTCTACCGCATGTGATGGCGTTAAATGAACATTCACCGCAATCTCGCCGCCTTCAGTGCAATCAATAATAAAACTAATAACATTGGATAGAACTTGACTCAAGCGACGGGCATCACCACGCACCCGCAGTGGAATGTCGGCATCACAAATATGAGTGAGCTCAGTATTTTTGCCATAAGCCATGGGTGAAAGTAAATTAATCGTAGCATCAATGCATTGGCGAATATTAAACACCACCGAATCAAGCACTAACTGACCACTCATTATTTTTGACAAATCAAGCAATTCATCAACTAATAGAATTATATTTTCACCTGCTGAAGTGGCAATATTTTGCATGCGCCGCTGATCAGTTGACAACTCTGTTTCACTCAGCAGTCTCAACATGCCAAGTACATTAGTCATTGGTGTTCTAATTTCTCTGGACAATGAAGCCAAAAATTCATTACCTAGATGGTCGTTGCTGGTTTGAGTCTCTTGAGTTTGGGCAAGATCGCGAGCAGTTTTCGCATAATCACGCCGTAATAGCCGGTAGTGCCAAGATACGGACTGTAAAATACGGCCTTGATAATAGGTAACTAACCAAACCGCAATAATTAAAGCAATACTTACCGGTGAGTTGACACTGACAAGAAAGGGTAAAACGCTGGCAGAGGTGAGTGTAAACCAGCCATGTTTGTATGGAATCCAAGCATCGGCCAACAGTATCCAGTGCAACACTGCTAAGCCAATAATAAATTGATAGGCGCTTGGGTGTCGGTAAACTAATTGCAACACCATTAGAAATGCAGCCCAATGAGCCATAGCGCAATAATTGAGAATAGAAAACTGCACTCGCCAGCGAAGCGGCTTACGGCCATGCCATTCAGTGAATTGATAATAACCTAATGCTCGGCAGGCGAGAAGCATAAGACCTGCGACTAAAAGTAATACACTAGCTTGCGGCGCCTTTTGAAAAAAATTATCAAAAAAGAAAAGATAAAGATATAACGGAATTTGTGCAAGCACACTATAAAAATTACGATTAACCGCAGCTCGATTGACTCGATACCATAATTTTTTTTCGCGTAGCAAGCGAGTCCAGTCTAGATGCATAGATGCCTTTTCCTACTGGCTTAAAAAATTCAACATATTTATGGAGTATAGACACCTTAGAATAGATTGCTGCTATTCACTGAAAAGTATATGATTTCAATTTATTATGGACAATAATCGCCCCACTAGACTTATGACCTTGCGGCTTGGGGCAATCAAAAAATTCAAGGAGTTGAGTTAATGCAAAGAATCCCATTTCCCTTATCTGAGGAATTAGAGCAAATAGTTGATACTGTGCAAAAATTTAGCATGAATAATCTGCGCCCAAATATGATCGCCCGCGATGCCGCTGGTGCATTTCCTCGTGATTTATGGCTTCAAATGGGCGACCTTGGCTTGCTCGGTATGACCGCACATGAAGACTTTGGTGGCAGTGGGCTTGGCTACTTAGCCCATGTTTTAGTAATGGAAGCTATTAGCGCTGGCGACGCCGGTATTGGTTTAAGTTATGGTGCCCATTCAAATTTGTGTATTAATCAATTAGATAAACACGCAACTCAAGCACAAAAAGAGCGTTATTTGCCCGATTTATGTAGTGGTCAAGCGATTGGCGCCCTGGCGATGAGTGAACCAAATGCCGGCTCTGATGTGGTGAGTATGAAAACCACAGCCACGGCGGTTGATGGTGGGTTTCACTTAAATGGTAGTAAAATGTGGATCACCAACGCCCCCGACGCCGACACCTTGATTGTGTATGCTAAAACTGACCCCAAAGCTGGTAAAAAAGGTATTACTGCTTTTATCGTAGAGTCGTCTTATGACGGTTTTAGTGTGGGTCAAAAACTTGATAAATTGGGTATGCGAGCCTCAACAACTGCGCCAATTTTTTTCAATGATTGTTTTGTGCCGAGTGAGAATCAGCTTGGCCCTTTAAATCAAGGCGTGCAAGTACTTATGAGTGGCCTTGATTATGAACGCTTGGTATTAGCTGCAGGTCCTATTGGCATTATGCAAGCTTGTTTAGATGTAGCAGTCCCTTATGCTCGCGAGCGGCATCAATTTAATCAGCCAATTGGTGACTTTGAGCTTATTCAAGGCAAACTAGCTGATATGTACACCCGTATGAATGCAACCCGTGCCTATGTTTATACTATTGCTCATGCAGCAGATAGAGGCCATGTAAACTTACGTAAAGACTCAGCGGCTTGTATTCTTATGGCGGCTGAACATGCCACTCAATGTGCTTTAGATGCCATTCAATTGCTTGGTGGTAATGGCTATATCAATGAGTACCCCACCGGTCAACTGTTACGAGACGCTAAACTCTATGAAATTGGCGCTGGTACTTCTGAAATTCGTCGCATGCTCATTGGCCGTGAATTAGTCCATGATACTCAGCGTTAGTGAGCCCACAAACCACTTTAAAAACACAATGTATAAACATAATGTTTTGCAATACACATCAACGCCATGAGATACCAGACTATGTCGAAATATAACCCTTTTACTCCACGATCAACGGCTACCAACCTCAATATGGGAGATGTTATTGGTACCGCCTTATCAGCAAGCGGTGAAGCAATTGAGCGCCAACAATTCCACCAAGCTCATTGGCAAAGGGTGCACAAGTTAATTCACATCAATCGATTAGGTGGCGGCCAAGCAGCTTTAGATAAACAACACCACAAAGGCAAGCAAACCGCTCGCGAACGCTTGGCCTTACTACTTGATCCAGGCCACGAGTTTATTGAATTTTCCCCATTAGCCGCGCATGATGTCTATGAACAAGCGGTGCCAGGTGCTGGTTTAATTACTGGTATTGGTCAAGTGGCTGGACGTTGGTGCTTGATTGCAATTAATGATGCCAGTGTCCGCGGTGGCAGCTATTACCCGCTGAGTGTAAAAAAGCATTTACGGGCTCAAGCAATTGCTGAACAAAACGCTTTACCATGTCTTTATTTAGTGGACTCAGGCGGTGCCAACCTGCCTCATCAAGCAGAGGTATTCCCAGATCGAGAACATTTTGGCCGTATATTTTTCAACCAAGCCCGCTTATCAGCTCGTGGTATCCCGCAAGTTGCCTTAGTACTTGGTTCGTGTACGGCTGGCGGTGCTTATGTGCCGGCTATGGCTGATGAAACGATTATGGTCAGACAGCAAAGTACCCTCTTTCTCGCCGGCCCGCCGTTAGTTAAACAAGCCACTGGCGAGGAAGTAGATGCTGAAACTTTAGGCGGCGCAGAAACACATTGCCGCATTTCTGGAGTTGCTGATTATCTCGCGGAAAATGAACACCATGGAGTTCAGCTTGCCAAGCAGTGCATTGCACAACATGCCTCAACTCGACATGAAACAGCCGAAGTAACCTATCAACCACCGCTATACCAGGCTCAAGATATTTTAGCATTACTGCCAAAGGATGAAAAAACACCAATCCAGATTATAGAAATTATCGCTCGAATGGTGGATGGCTCACGTTTTCATGAGTTCAAACCATTATATGGTGATACTTTAATTTGTGGCTTTGCTCATATTCAAGGCCAAGCTGTGGGCGTTATTGCCAATAATGGCGTGCTTTTTTCTGAATCTGCCCTCAAAGGCGCGCATTTTATCCAATTATGTGAATTAAAGGGTATCCCGCTGTTATTTTTACAAAATATCACCGGATTTATGGTGGGTAAAGAATATGAACATGGCGGTATTGCCAAACATGGCGCTAAAATGGTCAATGCCGTCGCGACTGCTAGCGTGCCTAAAATAACTTTAGTAATTGGCGGCAGTTATGGTGCTGGTAATTACGGTATGTGTGGCCGGGCTTATGACCCGCATTTTTTGTTTATGTGGCCAAATGCAAGAATTTCAGTCATGGGCGGTGCGCAAGCGGCTGGTGTATTACAAGGTATTTCGCAATCCACCCAATACGAGAATATACTTGAATCATTTGCTGAACAATCCACGGCACTTTATTCTACTGCCCGCCTCTGGGATGACGGTATTTTAAACCCAGTGACTACGAGGGAAACCCTTGGTTTATGCTTTAAAATTGCCATGCTAAATTACGCGCCAGCCAAACGAACACCAAACCAAGAACAACACTTTGGCCTATTTAGAATGTAATGGCTTAACTTGTTTAAGCCACTCTCAGCGACTCATTTTTTGACATTTTAGGCTTGCGTTACTCAGAGTAAACCATGGGTAGAGGTGATAGATGCCGGCCACGGTCCGGCCCAAAGCTTACGCTATTATACCTTGGTAGCGGAATAATCTCCAAAATATGAATTGGATCTCGAGTAAAGCCCTTAAGTAACTCATTAGCGTCAGTAGTTGCTGGTTGATTCTGTGAAAACTCGAAGTCATCAGATAATTCACAAGTGATAAAGACAATGGCTTTATCGAGCTCATCTGCCATAAAATCATCTGCCATAAAATCATTAGTCATTAGATCGTCATCAGTTGTAGTGTTATCGGTCTGTTCAGCCGCTGATTGATCATGCACAGGTGATGGACACAACGCTGACCGGACAACTTGAGTCAGCTGACCAATTAAAAATCGAGCAGTTGCAACTGGAGCTCGAAGATCGCTTGTGGCTTCATCCTCATAAAGAAAAGGCAATATCATTCGATCATCTATGTCATCTTGTATTTGCTGTAAGGTCAATGAATGACTGGTTTGTAGGCGCTTATTAATGCTATTAACACTGCCAACATGCGGAGTTCTGTTTGAGCTACCAGCTCGCACTGGGATTGGGATTGGTATTGGCGATGAAGAAGTAGAGAAATTACTAGCCGTTAAACTGTCCATAAATTGCCCCTTGTTAACTGCAGAAAGCGATATTTGATGGGGTGACAATATCATATCCATTAACTATTGTGAGTTGCTTAATAAAAAAAAACCACTTAAAAAGTGGGTTTGTAAATCTGCAGCGCATATATCGCATCGAAGAGCAATGTCATGAAGTATAGCGGCGGCTTTGCACTGCAATTATTATCATTATCTATTCTACTTTGTGGTTCTTTAATTAAGGGAGGTTTTCACCAAATGCCCTTAAAGACTAACTGCTAGAGCGTTAGAATTATTACTTTCGCTGCCGAAAATACTGACGGTTTTTAAAGCGATATGCCAATTACCAGCAGGCATTTGCTCTAAATCATGACTATTTAAGCCACTGGCACTGACTTGAATTTGTGTCGTCATTGCATCAATAGATTGGCCATAGACTAAAACATAATGGGCAATATCAGTGTGTGGCATAGCAGTGCCATCTTCGTAGGTTGAGGCTGGCGCCCAGCTAAGCCGAATAGTTGAAAGTACTTCAGCTACTTCCTCGACCACTTCATCAATAACTTCTTCTATTACGTCAGGCACTTCTGGAGTAGCATCTACTTCGGTAAAATCAGTATCGTCTGGAAAATACTCTTCTGGATTTTCTGCTAACTCGTCATCGGTTTCAGAGTCAGTATTTTCCGCAACGCCTTCAGCTACTCGGTCTAAAATGCCTTGTACAATATCGTTAATGCTTTGATTAATGACTTCTTGAACCGCATTATCTACAGCTGTTTGAACTTGTGAATCCACAGCTGTTAGTTCACCTTCACCACTACCCTCTACAGCTGCACCGCAACCAACTAAACCAGTAGCTAAAACCATTATACTCAACATTGTATTCAATTTTAAAATTCTATTTAAGCTCAACATAACTATTCTCCGCCAGAGTCAATTTTCAAACGCTTTACTTCATTACAATGTCATAATGACATTAATTGACGGCGTTTGATGTGCGGTAGGTCACATATTGAACTTTTGACGGTTAAGTTGAGTCATAAAACGTGCTGATAAGTTTTTGATCAAATCAGTTATTTTCCAGGCAACTGAGGCAAACCAAAAAATGAGTAGCAAGCGAACCTGTGTATACTTTTTGTACTAAATTCAGCTGGCGTTCATTTACCCTGCAAATTCAGTTACACTCTTACCCGTTCGGGTGGTTATAAAGTAATTAGTCACAACCCGATCACTTCAAGTAAATACATGCAGTAATAAATCACAACCAATGCAGGTGGATTAAAATGATGGCAGACACTTTATCGTTTAAAACAATGATGAGAAAATATTTGGGTCTTTGCGGGCTTATAATACTTCTTACAGGCTGTATGGCCGATGCAGAGCAACCAACTCTGGATGAGTCACAATCAGCAACACGATTACAGCCAAAGTCAGCACTACAATCAACGGTTGAATTCGAACCGCCAAAGCGAGAAGATTCTACAACACAATCACAAGCGCAAGCTCGATCCAAGGCACAAGCCGAAAGGGTTGAGGCTAAAAGAGCTCGAGCTGAAAAAGCTCAAATTGAAAAAGCCCAGGCTAGAAAAGCTCAAGCTGAACAAACCCAGACTAGAACAGCCAAGACTGAATCTAAACCCAAGAGTCGCGATGTCAATCGATCCAGAGACGCAGATAAGCCGTCCAAGGATAATTACACTCTGAGCGCTAAAAGTAGATCTGACACATCGAATCAAGAGTTTTCTAAACCAGAGCAAAAAACAATTGTTTTCAATGAGAATTTTGAAGGCTATAAAGCTGGCAAATCTTGGCTTAAGATTAAACAGAGTAAAGTTATACAAAACTGCCCTCTCACCCAGAGTAAATGTTTAAGCGTTGCCTACAAACCAACTCGATATGGCAGCTTCCGCACTTATGCCAGAGAAAAAATCATACCAGATGATCATTATATTTTGTCATACGATATATTTTTCAAAGATAACTTTGAGTTTGTCAAAGGCGGCAAATTACCAGGTCTAGGGCCAATGTTTACCGCTGAAGGCTGTAGTAATGTGACTAAGAGATCATGGGGCGTGCGACCAATGTGGCGCGGTAGAGGCAAAGCTCAAGCTTATTTCTATGGTCAACGTCGCAAATGGGGCTGTGGTAAGGGTGAAGTCAGCGAGCTGAGCGCTTTTGAGCCAAATATCTGGCAAAAAGTTGAGCTTGAAGTTAAATTAAACTCTAAACCGAATAGTAAAGATGGTTTTATTATCTTAAGAGTTGATGGGAAAGAAATTTCTAAAAATGAAAACTTGAGAATTCGTGGTCGAACAGATGGCATCACCGATATTCATTACTTTTACTTTAGTAGTTTCTTTGGTGGCAAGGACCGTAGCTGGGCACCATCTCGAACTCAACACATTATGTTCGATAATTTCCTAATCTCCGAAGTATAAGCAGTACAACTTATGGCGTCCCGAGCAGGATTCGAACCTGCGACCTTCCCCTTAGGAGGGGGACGCTCTATCCAGCTGAGCTATCGAGACATTTAGCGATTATTACAAACTTTCATAATATAAACAAATCCTTCAGTAAGCTCTGTAATAACTTAAATCAGTATTTCATCATTAGTTGCTTCAATATACCAACCCGCCCTTTAAAAATTAACACGCTAATTATAAGTTTACTCAACGGTTAGATCTGTAGTAATCCGATTTTTGTGCAACTTATAAACCACTTAGATAATAACCTTACGGCTAGGTTTCTTTAAATGTGGAGTGTTGAACTTCAATTTTATATATTTCCATTCATACCCTTTACATTAGAAGTAAAATATATCAATTGATATGAATATCATAATGATAACTTTATGGTATCATTCAATTGGTTTTTTCTAACATTTTAATGAGTCTTAGAAGTAACTGCCTTTGCAAGACACCATATAACTATCTATGAAGTGAAGTATCTATGATTACAAATTTACCGAATACCAAGCTAATACCAAATTATACTATTGCAAAACTATTTTTAAGCTATCAAGTTACTAGCTTCCATCAAGCCTGTGAATATGTATGGCAGTTACCCTACGGTCGGACAAGTCAAAATACTCAGCCACTACTTGTGTTAAAAGAATCTAAGGGCACTTGCAGCTCAAAACATGCCCTACTTAAATTACTTGCTGAAGAATGCAGCCAATATGCAGATAATTTCTCAGATATTGAATTAGTTTTGGGGGTATATATAATGAATGAAGCCAATTCCCCAGGTGTAGGCTCGGTTTTAAGTCAATATTCGTTGTCTACTATACCTGAAGCTCATTGTTTTCTTCGTTATCATGGTCAAGAATATGATTTCACTCGACATTTTTACCAGCAGCAAACCCCAACACCAACATTTATCTTTATACATAGACTAGTCATTAGCCCAGCTGAAATTGGCGAGAAAAAAAATAAGATCCATAAGGATTTTTTACAAGGTCATTTAAATCAATTTCCATTGACGAAAGCTTGGGATATACGAGAAGAATGCATTACTGCGCTTTAGGAGCTTGTTTATGTCAATATCAACTACTGAAAAGCTTAGAATTTACCGTGGTGTATTGATACGTCTTAATGCCTTGCTGAATGGTGAAATTCATGAAGTGTCTGCATTAGCTACCATTGCTTGCGAGCTCTATCAGTCATTTAGAGGCTTTGATTGGTGTGGTTTTTATCGGGTCACAAGCCCACAACTTATGACAGTTGGGCCGTTTCAAGGTGGCCACGGTTGTTTACACATCACTTTTGATCGCGGGATTTGCGGGGCAGCAGCATGTAGTGCTAGGACCCAACTGGTTGCCGATGTGAATACACTCGATGATTATATCACTTGCTCCACAACGACAGAGTCGGAAATAGCAGTGCCCGTATTTAACACCAGCCAACAAGTGGTTGCGGTGATGAATATTGATTCAAAAATTGCACACTATTTTACCGCAGTTGATCAGGAGCAATTAGAAATTATCTGTGGCTTACTGCATAGATTTTACCCACATCAACTAGCCTTTTGAAAGCTTAGGGCTTGAGTTGCTTGAATACATGATTCTGCGCATAATCTCGCAAACCATGATCAAGTAAAGTAATCGCTAGCATAGCTTCAGCTATAGGCGTTGCCCGAATACCGACACAGGGGTCATGGCGCCCTTTGGTTACTACACTTTCTGGTTCACCATGAACGTTGATACTTTGCCCAGGTGTTAGAATACTTGAAGTTGGTTTGAGAGCGATTGTAACAAGCAAGTCCTGGCCAGTGGAAATACCACCTAATACCCCCCCAGCATGATTGGTTAAAAACCCCTCTGCGGTCAGCTCATCTCGATGCTGTTCACCAGTTTGTTCTACTACATCAAAACCATCACCAATGGCCACAGCTTTGACGGCATTAATGCTCATCATAGCTTTGGCAATATCAGCATCAAGCCGATCAAACACCGGTTCACCAAAACCAACCGGTAAACCCCTAGCCCGAATAAACAAAGCAGCACCCACACTTGAGCCTTGTTTGCGTAAGGCATGAATTGAAGCTTCTAATTCTGGAATAATACTGGCATCTGGTGAAAAAAATGGATTAGTTTCAACAATTGACCAATCAAAGTTTTTGGCCTTAATTGCGCCCATTTGACTTAAACAGCCTTGAATTTCAATACCCCAGTGAGTTTTTAATACTTTTTTTGCTACAGCACCAGCGGCCACCCTTATGGCAGTTTCACGCGCCGATGAACGCCCGCCACCACGATAGTCACGTACACCATATTTATGATGGTACGTATAGTCCGCATGACCTGGCCTAAAGGTAGCTTTAATATTTGAATAATCTTTAGATTTTTGATCAGTATTCTCAATGATCAAACCAATAGGCGTACCTGTAGTCACGCCCTCAAAAATACCGGAAACAATACGTACTTGGTCGGCTTCACGTCTTTGAGTAGTAAATTTAGACGTGCCAGGTTTGCGTCGATCTAAATCTATCTGGATATCTGCTTCAGTAAGCGGTATGCCTGGTGGGCAACCATCAATAATACCTGCTAAAGCGGCGCCATGACTTTCGCCACAAGTTGTGACTGTAAAACTGTGTCCAAAGGTGTTACCACTCACTTATTATTTCCTTACAAGTTGATATTTTTGTTTGTGCAGGGCATTAAATTATACATCATGAACCACTCGTTAAAGCTTGAGCTAAGGGCGCTATTCTCTGGCATTCTTCTTGAGTTAATACTGTAATACCCACCGCGTGCTCCAGTTCAAGCCAAATAAAACTTATAGATGGATAAGCTGCCTCTAATGCTTCCCAAGAATTACCAACTTCCAAGACCACAAACCCTTGCTCACTCAAAAAGCCTGCGACTTGAGACAAAAATTGGTGAGTAAATTGCAGACCATCTTCACCAGATTCTAAAGCCAATGCTGGCTCGAACCGAAACTCAGGCGCAATATTAGCCATATCGTTGGCATCTACATAGGGTGGATTTGCTAAAATAACATCATAGGGAATAGGCTCAGGAAAAGCTTTAAAGCCATCGGATTTAATTAAACGAATTCGCTGATCCAAACCATATTTATTGACATTAAAAGCTGCCACTGTGAGAGCATCAGTTGAAATATCAACACCATCCACTTGCGCTTCCGGAAAAGCATAGGTTGATAAAATCGCCAAGCAACCCGAGCCGGTGCACATATCCAGTACTCGAGAAGGTGGCGCTACATGATCCAGCCAAGGCTCTAAGCCTTCAGCCATAAGATGCGCGATAGGCGATCTTGGAATAAGCACACGATGATCAACATAAAACCCCATGCCCTGCTGCCAAGCAACCTGAGTGATATAAGGCAAAGGTTCACGTTGTATAGCGCGGCGCTGTACCCATTCAGCCACTTTATAACGCTCTGGTAAGGTTAAGCGACTATTTAACACTCTATTATCAGTGGTTGGCGGTAGGTAGAGAGCTTGTAATACTAAAAAAACTGCTTCATCCCAATAGGTATCACTGCCATGACCAAGCGCGATTTCAGCTTCAAAAAAACGGCTGCAAGTCCACCGCAGCCAATCACGAATGGTAGTAAGTTGGCTTACAGCTGAATCGGTGTTGAGTTCCATAGATAATCCTTCATGACTTGTAGAAATGACATACTGCAGGTGCTTTTGAGGCAGAGTATATCATGTGAAGATGAGGATACGAACTGTATATTGATTGAAAAAGTAAAGGTCGGTTATCATTTACCACCTTGCACCATTTAAGCCTTCTGAAACCACCAGGGTCTCGGTGGATTTTTATGCGGTCCAGTTTCGAGAATATTAACAGCAGAATGCCAACGAGCGATTAAAGAATCGTCTGAATCCATAGTTGCTAATAAAGCTGCCACACCAAACATGAGGTGAGCTGGAAAATATAACGGCCCTAAAACTTGGCCTTGCAGAGTATGCTGCATTTCTTCTACACCTAAAACAGATGTTCGCCCATGGCGCAAAGCTTTTGGATGATAAGTATGAGCCCCACCTGGATAATAACTACTCCCAGCATAGAGCACCACATTGCCCAAAGTCACCGCAGTGGCGGTTAAAGGATTATTGAGAAACTGAATAGCATTATGACCAATAACAATAGAAGGTTTGGTCTTGCAGACCATGCCAACAAGGTAACCAATACCACCATAGAGCAAACCAAATAAAGTATTGGGTGAACTCCACAGTTTACCAAGCCCATTCAATACCATAAAAACGAAGCTGTTATTTTTCAAAAGGTCACCATTTTAATAAGAAAGTATTGGCTTTCAGACAATTTTAGTGCACTAATACCTTAAATGCCCACTAAATGCTGCTAGAGCGTAATAACTTAGCTTTTTATACCTATACCAACTATACCTTTATCATCTGTATTTTTATCATCTATGCCTATACCAACTGTATCTATACCAATTTGTGACATATATCTTTTTAAGGAAATAATATGCATGTAATCCAAGTCACCCACTGTGATACCGAGGTTCTTACAGCGCTTAACAATCTACTCCCCCAGCTCAGCAGTAACGCCCAATCGTCAACCGAAAATTTCGCTTTATCTATCATAAATTCTGAGAACACACATTTGTTATTTGCGATTGAGAATGCTATGCCGGTGGGCATGCTGACATTAGTCATTATTCGCACAATGACCGGCACGCGGGCATTAATCGAAGATGTTGTAGTGGATAAGCAGTACCGCGGCCAAGGGGTTGGTCAGGCTCTCAACATAAAAGCTATAGAGTTGGCACAAGAGTTTGGTGCCCGAAATGTTAATTTAACTTCCCACCCAAGCAGAGAAGCCGCTAACCGACTCTATCAACGTATTGGCTTTACACGGCGTGAAACCAATACCTATAGATACAGCTTTAGCGAGTAAACAAAGCTTCTAATGAGCGATTATCGCTTGCGGTATTTTGCAGGCGAGTACAAATAGTCTCCACACTGGATTGAATGCTTTTAAATTCTTCTGCGAGTTGAGCGACTTTAACCACATCATTACTAATAGAGTCAGCGGTTTGGGTCTGCTCTGCTACTGCGCGGGCTACATGTTGATTGAGAATATTTAACTCGCCAATACTGCGACCAAGTTCTTCCAATTGATCGCCTGCTGCGGTAAAGAGCTCTTTAGTGGAGTTAGTAGTTGATTTACTGGAATCCATGACCGATGCTGTATTTTTGGCACCATTTTGCACGTTTTCAATAATTCCTTGGATTTCTTGAGTTGCATCTTGAGTTTTTAATGCCAGCGATCTAACCTCATCTGCAACTACAGCAAAACCACGACCTTGCTCACCGGCTCGAGCAGCCTCAATTGCAGCGTTTAAAGCGAGTAAATTAGTTTGTTCAGCAATGCCACGAATAACATTGATTACTTGGCCTACGCTGACGGTGTCTTTGGCTAATTTTCTAACAGTTTCAACGGCTAAATCCATTTGATGACACAAGCGACCAATAGCTATGGTGGCATCAGTCATGGATTTTTGACCATCGATTACATGAGCGTTCATAGCATGAGTTTGTTCTGCGGCATGACTGGCATGACCAGACACTTCGCGGGCGGTGGCGGTCATTGTATCCATGGCTTCAGCAATTTGATCTGACATAACATGGGTGTCCTGAATTCGCTGACCCATATGATGCATACCTCCCACTAAGGCTTCACTTGAGGTGGTGAGATCGGTGGATGCATGGGCAATTTGTTTTTGGGTATCAATTAAAAAGGTTTGGACTTTTTGGGCGCTCACGCCAAGCTCGCCTATTTCATCAGCATAGTGAGCTGGGATATTCACATGCAAGCGGCCTTGAGCAAGCTGATCTAGCGCAATACTGACTTGTTGAATTGGGGCGATTATTTTTGAGCGTAGTGCGATAACCTGCATGGCAGCATTAGCAAAAGTGAGCATTAAGAGCAAACACACTGCCATAAAAATAACTGCAAAATCTACCGAGGAGTTGGCCACATTCAGCTGAAAGAGTATAAGAATACAAATTATTGTCTGGCAACTGAGAATAACACCAGTTATTAAACCGTGTTTACGCCCAAGTCCCCCGCTATTACTCCCATTATTAACAGTCATGTCTCTCCTCTTATTCGCTCAATCAAGCAGCTTCAGTCACTAAATGATTAAACTTTATACAAAATAGCCCTTCTTTAGGTTTAGTCAATTAAACTCTGGGTGACAAGCTTTTGAGAAAAAGCCTGCAAGAATTAAGTGATCTTGCAAGAATCTACTTAAATTGGTTTGGCCTTCGGCACATTATTTGCTAAATTAGCCGATTAACCTCTGCTTTTAGCTCACCTTATTCGTTTTAGGAATTAGCCATGAATTCAGCTCGACAAATTCTCGTAACCTCAGCATTACCCTATGCCAATGGTGAACTGCATCTGGGCCATATATTAGAAGTGATTCAAGCGGACATTTGGGTGCGCCACATGAAACAACAAGGCCATCAAGTGCATTATGTCTGTGGTGAAGACGCGCATGGTGCAAGTGTTATGATTCGCGCTGAACAAGAACAACTCAGCCCACAAGCTTTAGCCAAGCAAATGCAACAAAAACATGCCGATATTATTGCTCGATTTGACGTTCAGCAAGACTTTTTTCACACCACCGACAGCCAGGAAAACCAAGAACTTGCTGAATCAATTTTTAAACACCTAGAAGCTGCTGGTGCAATTATCACCAAAACTAAACACCAGTTATTTGACCCAGAAAAACAACTCTTCTTAGCTGACCGCTTTGTTAAAGGCACTTGCCCAAAATGTAAAGCCACTGATCAATATGGTGATAACTGTGAGGTCTGCGGTGCAACTTATGAGCCCAGAGAACTTATTGAGCCCCGGTCGGTTTTCACCGGCGCAACCCCAGAATTAAAAGCGGTAGAGCAATTATATTTTGATTTACCGCAATATCAAGAATTTCTAAGCCAATGGTTAGACTCGGGCAGTTTACAAGCTAGCGTGGCCAATAAACTGCGTGAATGGGTTGACCAAGGTTTACAACCTTGGGATATTTCCAGAGAATCACCCTACTTTGGTTTTGAAATTCCTGGTAATCCAGGCAAGTATTTTTATGTTTGGCTTGATGCCCCTATTGGCTACATGGCAAGCTTTAAAGCGTTTTGCAAGTCTCCAGCTGGTCAAGATCTTGATTTCAATGCCTATTGGCAAGCAAACTCTCAAACTGAGCTTTACCATTTTATCGGTAAAGATATTGTTAATTTTCATGGGCTATTTTGGCCTGCCATGTTGCATACCGCCAAATTAAGATTGCCCACGCAGATTTTTGTGCATGGCTTTGTGATGATCAATGGCGAGAAAATGTCTAAATCTCGAGGGACATTTATTCAAGCACAAACTTATTTAGAACACTTTGAAGCCGATGCCTTACGGTATTATTATGCGGCCAAGTTGACCAGTAAAGTCGATGATATTGATCTTAACCTTAAAGACTTCGCGCAAAAAGTGAACACAGACTTAGTGGGTAAGGTGGTCAATATTGCCAGTCGATGCGCCAAATTTATTGCGACTCAGTTTAATTCCACCTTATCTACTGAACTCACAAGTGAACATCAATCCACTTACGATCAAGCCGTAGAACAAATGAGCAACATTGCTCAAGCTTTTGAAGCTCGGGAAACCGCGCAAGCGGTGCAGCTCATTTTGAAAATTGCTGATGAAACTAATCGGCTTATTGATGAAGCCAAGCCATGGGTTACCGCCAAAGACCCAGCGCAGCAGACGCAAACCCACCAAACCGCAAGCTTTGGGGTGAATATGTTTCGCCTGATTATGACCTGTTTAGCGCCGGTTGTACCGCAGCTGGCGCACAAAGCGCAAGCTTATTTACAGCTTGACCAACTCGACTGGCAGGCAGCGCAAAGTATTTTGAGTCATCATCAAGTAGCGCAATTTAAACCAATGGCGCAGCGGCTTGATGCTCAAGCAGTAGAACAACTGCTTGGGCAGAATAAGCCACCTAAAACCTCACAACCAAAGAAACCATCATCAACTACTAAGGATACTCCAATGACTGAACAAGTAGCCACAACAGCTCAAGCTCAAACTAATGACAGTGAAGCAAAAAGCACGAGTAAGCCAGAAATTACTATCGATGACTTTATGAAGCTTGACTTACGTTTAGTTGAAATTGAAACTGCTGAGCCAGTGGAAAAGAGTGATAAATTACTGCGCTTAGTGGTTAAAATTGGTAATAACGAAACGCGACAAATTTTTGCTGGCATGAAAGAAGCCTATACCAATCCAGCCGACTTAGTCGGTAAAAAAGTTGTGGCGCTGGTCAATTTAAAGCCACGTAAAATGCGTTTTGGTGTTTCTGAAGGTATGATTCTTGGCGCCGGCCCGGGCGGCAGCGATGTGTTCATGTTAACTGCGCATGAAGGCGCCGCTACTGGAATGAACATAAGCTAAGGTTGTATCAATTTACCTGGATTAATAATGGATTACAGCATGAGTCAGTCACTGAGTGATTTAATTAAACAACAGATTCTTATTCTTGATGGTGCTATGGGCACAATGATTCAAGGCTATGATTTAGAAGAAGATGATTACCGAGGAGACATTCTGCAAGATCATCCGTCACCATTACAAGGTAATAATGATCTTTTGTGTTTGACTCGTCCCAAAATTATTCGTGATATTCATCTGGCTTATTTTGATGCTGGAGCAGATATTGTAGAAACCAATTCATTTAACGCCACGCAAATTTCCCAGTCTGAATATGGTTGCGAGCATCTTGTGTTGGAAATCAATCATGCAGCTGCAAGCCTGGCTAAAGAAGCTGCGATTATTGCGAGTGATCGCAGCGGTAGGCCAAAATTTGTCGCTGGAGTTTTAGGGCCAACTAGTCGCACCGGTTCAATCTCACCAGATGTGAATGACCCATCGAAACGTAACGTGACTTTTGCGCAACTGCGCCAAGACTATACGCAAGCCCTTGATGGTTTAACCCGAGGTGGCGCCGATATAATTTTGGTAGAAACCGTGTTTGATACTCTTAACTGTAAAGCGGCTTTATTTGCCATTGAGCAGTTTTTTGAAAATCAAGGCCGCCGTTGGCCGGTGATGATTTCTGGTACTATTACCGATGCCAGTGGCCGCTTGTTATCAGGGCAAACGCCAGAAGCCTTTTGGAATTCTATTCGCCATGTAAAACCTTTTTCCGTTGGTTTAAATTGTGCTCTAGGGGCCAAAGAACTGCGCCCCCATTTAGTGGCTTTATCTCACTGCGCCGACACCTATATTAGTGCTCACCCAAATGCTGGCTTACCCAATGAGTTTGGTGGCTATGATCAAACCCCAGATGAAATGGGCGAGATTATCGAAGAATTTGCCAATGCCGGTTTATTAAATATAATCGGTGGCTGCTGCGGCACCAGCCCAGGTCATATTCAAGCCATTCATGCCGCGGTTCAATCACATAAACCGCGAGATATTCCAGAGATCCCTCGTAAAATGCGTCTCAGTGGCTTAGAGCCGTTTACTGTAGATGACAATATTGTTTTTGTGAATATTGGTGAACGGACTAACGTCACTGGTTCACGTAAATTTGCTCGGCTTATAAAAGAAGAAGATTACGATGAAGCTTTAAGTGTCGCGCTACAACAGGTAGAAGCTGGTGCGCAGATTATCGACATCAATATGGATGAAGGTATGCTCGACTCACAAGCTGCCATGGTCAAGTTTCTCAACATAATCGCCACCGAGCCGGATATTTCTCGGGTGCCGATTATGATTGACTCCTCGCGCTGGGAGGTGATCGAAGCTGGCCTTCAAGTGATCCAAGGCAAGGGTGTGGTTAATTCTATCTCGATGAAAGAAGGCGAGGACAATTTTTTACGCCAAGCCAAGCTGTGTCAATGGTATGGTGCGGCAATTGTAGTCATGGCTTTTGACGAAACCGGTCAAGCAGATACCTTACAAAAGAAACAAGATATCTGTCAACGCAGCTACAACCTACTGACGACAAATGGTTTTCCACCAGAAGACATTATTTTCGATCCAAATATTTTTGCTGTAGCAACCGGTATTGAAGAACATAACCCCTATGGTAAGGATTTTATCCAAGCCTGTGAGTTTATTAGCGCAAACTTGCCTTACGCCAGTATTTCTGGTGGTGTGAGTAATGTATCTTTTTCTTTTCGTGGTAATGATCATGTGCGTGAAGCCATACATAGTGTTTTCTTATATTACGCCATTCGTGCTGGCTTAAATATGGGCATTGTGAATGCTGGTCAGCTGGAAATTTTTGAAGAGATCAATCCAGAACTGCGCCAAGCCATTGAAAATGTTATTCTATACACTAATGATCAAGCCAGTGAGCGCTTATTAGAAATTGCCGAAAAATTTAGTGCTAACAAAGATCACAATGCGGCGCAAATCCAACAAGAATGGCGTGGCTGGGAGGTGCATAAAAGATTAGAGCATGCTCTAGTCAAAGGCATCAACGCGCATATTGTAGATGACACTGAAGCCATGCGCTTGCTTGCAGATAAACCTTTAGAGGTTATCGAAGGCCCTCTCATGAGTGGTATGAATCGCGTAGGTGATTTGTTCGGCGAAGGCAAAATGTTTTTGCCTCAAGTGGTCAAAAGTGCCCGTGTTATGAAACAAGCAGTTGCTCATCTCATTCCATTTATCGAAGCCGAAAAATTAGCGAACCCGCAAGCTGGGCAAAGTACCAGTAAAGGTAAAATTCTCATGGCAACAGTAAAGGGTGATGTCCATGATATTGGTAAAAATATTGTTGGTGTTGTATTGCAGTGTAATGATTTTGATGTGGTTGACTTAGGCGTAATGGTTGCCTGTGATAAAATATTAGCCGCAGCTGTTGAGCATAAAGTGGATATTATTGGCCTCTCAGGGCTGATTACCCCGTCTTTAGATGAAATGGTGCATATTGCGAAAGAAATGAAACGGCTCAACATGCAGCAACCGCTAATGATTGGCGGCGCCACCACTTCCAAAGCGCATACAGCCGTTAAAATTTCACCTCACTATGATTATGGTGTGGTCTATGTCACCGATGCTTCTCGAGCAGTTGGAGTGGCCGCGGAATTATTATCCCAGCGTAAAACCGATTATCTGGCCAAAATTGTGACAGATTATGACGTGGTACGTGCCAGGCATGCGAACAAACGCACTAATAAGCAATTTATTAGTATTGACAAAGCCCGCGCCAATGCAGCTGTGGTCGAGTTTACAGACCAAGTCAAACCGCAATTTTATGGCGCCAAAACTATTGATTTAGATATTGCAACGCTGATTGAATATATCGATTGGACGCCGTTTTTTCAAACCTGGGAACTGCATGGCCAATACCCAAAAATACTACAAGACCCAACCGTAGGTGAAGCTGCCCGAGATATTTTTAACGATGCTCAAATTATGCTTAAAGCTATTGTAGCGGATCATTGGTTAGAAGCTAAAGCAGTTATCGGCTTTTGGCCAGCGCAGCGCGATACTGACGATATTATAATTTACGCCAATGATACTGATCAAGCAAACCAACAACCACTGGCAAAACTGTTTCATTTGCGCCAACAAACCCAAATGCCCCCTGGCAAGCCAAACCAGTGCCTAGCAGATTTTATAGCCGATGGTGCCACTAAAAATTACTTAGGCGGCTTTGTTGTGACCGCTGGTATTGGCTGTGAAGCACGCGCCAAAGCCTATGAAGCAGAGTATGATGATTTAAATGCTCTATTAATAAAAGCTCTAGCCGATCGTTTAGCTGAAGCAGCTGCAGAATATATGCATCAACAGGTACGCACCCACCATTGGGGCTATGTAACCGATGAGCAGCTGAGCAATGAAGACTTTATTAAAGAGCGCTACCAAGGTATTCGCCCTGCCCCAGGTTATCCAGCTTGCCCTGAACATCGTGAAAAAACTACATTATTTAACTTACTCGACGCCGAAGCCGCTATTGGCGTTTCGTTAACCGAATCCTTCGCTATGATACCAACTGCTGCCGTAAGTGGCTGGTATATTGGCCACCCACAAGCAAAATATTTTGGCGTACCACGGATTGGCACTGATCAGTTAGCAGACTATGCCAATCGTAGAAACGAAACTTTAGCGGAGAATGAGCGGTGGTTGTCACCGCTGTTGGGGTAAAATTATTTTGCGATACAATAATTTTGTGGTGAAAACTAGGTAGTGAAAACTAGGTAGTGAAAGCTCTATAGTACAAACGAGGTAGTACAACATTACTTCTGTAAAATCACATATTCCAACAATTCAACCACTTGTTTGGGCGTTTGTGCCCAGCCCATAGCGCTGGCATCCACCTCTTTGAGTGGATGAATAAGAGCTTCATCATGCAGGGTAATATAGGGCTTATTTAATGCGGCGCAACAACCAGCATCAAAAGCTGCATTCCATTGTTTGTATTGATCACCAAACCGAATTACTGCTAGGTCACAATTATGTACAAGCGTTTTAATGCGCATAGCATTGACTTTGGCTGACTGATGATCGCGCCAGAACTGTGTATCGGGTTTACCTAATAAATCACCAGCGGCGTCACTGGCTGCATGATGAGTTACTGCTGAAGTAAAAACAATTGGTAATTTTTTAGCTTCACAGCCTGTTTGAATATGTTGGCGCCAATCGGTATGAATTTCACCGGATAAATAAACTGTCCAAAACTGCATAATAATTGCTCCCTAAGCCATAATTCAATCCATTTAACAATAATATACTTTTATTGGCTCAAAGTATGCGCTGCAAAATTATTTTTTTGTCATTTTTTTATCGCACTAGCGAATTTAATTGCTATTTATGAATATTATTCGGCTTTGCTCATGATGATTTTCATGAGCTTATCAAAAGTTCACGAATCATTTCACTCTTGATGTTATAGCCTGGCTTAAATTATCAAGCGAACAATCAAAAGGACTTATTAAATGAATAAATTAAACACAATCGCTATTGCAACTCTAATGATTAGCGTATCTGGCTGCGACTTTAACGTTAAAGAGGAAGGTGAGCTACCAGATGTTGAAGCCTCTTATGAAGAAGGTCAAATGCCCAAATATAAGATCACCAAAACCCAAGAAGGTGAAATGCCCTCTATGGATGTGGATGCTGAAGGCGGAAAAATGCCTGATGTTGAAGTTGAAACGATGGACGTCGATGTTGGCATGGAAAAGCAACAAGTTGAAGTACCTGACGTAGACGTTGAAATGGAAGAAAAAACTGTTTCAGTTCCAGATATGGATGTAAGTATGCCAGACGACCAAGAAAATGCTGAATGATGTTGAAAAGTCATAGGTGTTTTTAAATAAGCATAGAAAAGCGGCTTCAATGCAATGGTTGCAGCCAGCACAAATTCAAACTTGGGAAACCGCTGATACAATCTCTCTAGAATTACCAGAGAGTTATCAAAATACTCAGTGGCAATTAGAATCAAGCACTAAACTTTACATATTTTTGCAGGTAAGTCTTTAGTGGGCCGCACTACCTTGCGCCTGGTACACGATGACCAGGCGCAAAATACTTTAATGTTTGATCCGCTTTATTATGCTTTAGGCTACCAAGCAGACAATTGATACAATTTATTGCTTATTGTGTAATACAACAAGTCTTGCGTTGAATAATCGCTCTCGTCGACTAGTCATGGCAATGTTGTGCACAATCTTCCAAGATGTCTGCTTAATTAAATCTTCCACTAGGTAATTTCTACCCCAACCTAGAGGGACTTTAAACCAATTCCCAATGCAATCAACAGTGGTATTGCCACGAGAAAATTGATCGTAAATTACAAATAGCCCACCTGGTTTGACATAACGGCTCACCTCTTGTAAAACAGCCACAGGATCTGGCGCTACCCGCAACACATAGGTGGTTAACGCAGCATCAAAACTCTGATCTGCAAATGGTAAACGCCCAGCATCTGTGCGATATAAAAATACATTATTAGGTTTATCGCTTGGCCGATTGTTGTGCTTGTTTTTTTTCTGAATTTGATTCAGCATATGTACAGTGAAATCTACACCATGAACTTGAGTTTTTAGAGGATAAAAAGGCAAATTTAAACCTGTACCTACGCCAACTTCTAAAATATGTTGCTCCTGAAGTGGTTGCGGTAAAAAGTCGATAACCGCTTGGCGGTCAAATTTAAACAGCTTATCCAATACTGGTGCATAAATTTTAGCACCGATAGCATATATTTTTTGCAGGTAAGTAGATTCTTTCATAGCCAATCATCCTTAATTTACTTGTTGTATTAACCTATTCACATCCTAACCTTGATAGTTCAAACATGAAAATTCTTTACATTTGTACCCATAACCGTTGCCGTAGCATATTAAGTGAGGCAATCACCAATCATCTTTGTAAAAAAAATCACATAATAAACCAGCTACAAGCCTACAGCGCCGGCAGCCAACCGGCTGGACAAGTTCATCCATTATCATTGAAATACTTGCAAGAAAAAGGCATGCCAACTTCAGATTTAAACAGCCAATCCTGGGATGACTTTGAAACTGCGCAGCCAGATATTGTGATCACTGTTTGCGACAGTGCTGCCAACGAAGCTTGCCCAGTCTGGTTTGGTGACAGTGCCAAGATTCACTGGGGACTACCTGACCCATCAAAAGTTGAAGGCAGTAACGAAGAAGTACGGGATGCTTTTTATGCTGTCATGCAGACCATAGAACAGCGAGTTGAAAAGTTGCTCAATTTAGATCTGCAAGGCTTATCACAAGTTAAGCTGCAATCACTATTAAATGATCTCATTAAAGAATAACTAGAACAAGACTTGTGTGACTTTAAGGCTTTTTGAGCAGGTGATAATCATTTAAGTTGCTCGATACTTTTTAAGCATACTTATACTGTGTGATACTATTTAGCACAATATTTGTATGCAATCTAAGGTGAACTAATAGTGTCAATCCCGCAAACACTCATCCGTAACATGAACTTACAACCTCATCCAGAGGGTGGGCATTATGTGCGTCACTATGAGTCTGAAAAAATAATACCCACAGCTCAAGGTATGCGAGCCGCAACCTCCTCGATTTCTTACTTACTGGCTGGCGCAGAGTATTCTTCACTGCATCGAATTCAATCTGACGAAACCTGGGCATACCACCAGGGCAATACCGGCATAATTGTGCATGAACTTGATTCAATAAGGGGTCATTCAGCTCGAGTTTTAAATCAACAGAATCCAATTTTTACTGTGCAAGCCAATACTTGGTTTGCTGCAACCTTACAAGCAACTACTGAAGCTGAGCCATACGCGCTGTGCTCATGTATTGTGTCGCCTGGTTTTGATTTTCGTGACTTTGAAATGGCCGACAAGCAGGCGCTAATACAAGCCTACCCTAAGCAGCAAGAGTTTATAGCAAGTTTTACTAGAGATAAACCCAATGTAACAATTCCTACTAATAGTAAAAGCCTGGTTATCCTTACGGCTATGGATTTTGAAGGCGAGTCGCTTGCTCGACAGTTAAATCTTGCGCCCTTAGATATCGAGCCAATGAATCGCTATCAAGCTGTATGTTTTTACCGAGCTCTGCCTGGGCTTGATGTTTTTTTAATGATTAACCCAGGGTGTCGAACCCAAGTTAATACTATTGGCACCATTGCCGCTGCTCAAGCCACTACCCTTGCGCTTGAGTATTTAAAACCAGATATAGTGGTTAGTGCTGGGGTTGCCGGAGGCTATGCACAGACCGGCGCACAGATTGGTGATATTTATGCTGCCACTGAAGTTATGCTGCACAATCACCACATCCCACTGCAAGCGTTAAAAAACTTTGGCCAGTCTATCTACCCTTGTACTCGTTTACCGAATCTGGCGGATAATGTTGCAATAAAACTTGGTAAGCTGTCCAGTGGTAATCAATTTTTAAGTATGGCTCAACGGAATCTATTACCCGCCGAGCGCCACTGCGATATTGAAGACATGGAAGCTGGTGCGATCGCTCAAGTACTGCAACCATTGCCACAAGTTGACTTTTTTTGCCTTAAGGCAATAACAAATTTAACTGGTGTGTTAAACACTCAAGAGTCAGATGAATCGAACAATTTTGATAACAACCTTAGTGTCGCGATACATTCTTTAGGTAGTGTGCTGACCCATTTGATTCAAAGTTTTGTTACTCAAAGCGATGAGCCCAGCGTGGAATAATGTTGTCACATTAAAGTTTTTGCGGGGTTTTAACTCTAACTCCCAAATACTTATCTAATAACTTCATATGCTGTATAGCATATTGGGCACCTTCTAAAGTGAAATGACCATAATCAAAAGCAACAGGTACACCTTTGTTTGTTACAAATTTGCATGATTTTTCATCTTTATTACAAATACTATCCATTACACTTATGTAAGTTAACTTATCATTTTTAGCTGCAAAAAACGCTTTAAACTCTTGATCTAATATAAACCGCTCACTGGTTTGGAACTGAGTAGAGAGATCTTTAAGATTTTTACGTGACTCTTCAGCTTGCCCAAGTAGTCGAGGTAAAGATTTCTCATATTCAACGGTTGGACCAATAACCAGCACTTTATGCGCATACTTGCCCAATGTATCTAAGGTTTGGGGTAATTTCTCAATATTTTCACTTTGCCAGCGGGCAGCTAAAACAATGACATCCAGCTTGTGTTTTTGTTGAGGCAAGAATTCTTTAAAAATATAATTATTAAGATCTACACAACGCTTACTACCAGCTAAAGGCAGCAAAGGAAAGCAGCCAGAAGATGAAGCTTGTAAAATATTAGTATCAGGATAAAGTGTACGCATTGCACCTACATAATGAGCTGAATGAGAATCACCAAAAACAAAAACATTCAGCTTATTTTTTTGAGTCGTTAAACAATGTTTTTTATCAAAATAAGTAAAGCTGTTATGAGTTGAAGTTAAAAAACATTGACCTGTTTGTGTACTTTTATTCCAAACGTCAGATTTATTATACGCCAAATAATTAAAATATTTTTGGGCTGATTTATTGGTTACTTTATCAACCTGAGTCGTCATAGTTAAAGTAAAGCCCACAACTAAGAATAGACCAATGCCACTTAAGCTCCAGTACATAACTTTACGACTTGACGCCTGAGTGTAACGCAATGGTGTCTCCACAAAGCGCCAGGTGATATAAGCAAGCCCATAAACCAAAACACACAGCACTAGCATTAATACAGGCGAAGGCGGTAATATTAAATAGTATCGAGCGAAGGCAAATATAGGCTGGTGCCAAAGATATGCACTATAACTAATGAGCCCACAGTGCACCATTATTGTATGGCTTAAAATTCGCGCTACTAGAGTTTCTTGGGTAGCAAATAAAATAATTAATAGCGCACCAAAAGTGGGTAAAATAGCATAGAGGCTAGGCCATGGCAGAGATTCGTCATAAGTAATAATTGACAAGACAATAAGTGCTAAGCCAATTAAACTTAATACTTGATCGACAGATTTATTCTGCCCCAAAGGTTTATTGTATTGGTACATAGCGCCTAAGACACCAATTAAAAGCTCCCAACCTCGCATAGGCAATAGATAGAAGCTTGCAGACGGTTGATATATTATACCTAACTGTGCAGCAGCAAGGCTTAATAACGCTAAAAGCACAAAAATTGCATTGATATAGGGTTTATGCCAACGCCAAATCGCCATAAGCAGTAAAGGAAAGAAAATATAATACTGCTCTTCTACTGCCAGACTCCAGGTATGCAGTAATGGTTTTAACTTGGCCGAATCAGCAAAATAATCACTCTCAAGCCAGAAAAATATATTTGATGAAAATGTGGTAGAAGCTATTAAGCTTTGCGCGAACTCCTTAAGATCACTAGGCAGTAAGATTGCCCAAGCAAAGGGTATGCATGTAGCCATCACCACAAACAATGCTGGTAAAATCCGGCGAGCACGACGCTCATAAAAATTGGCTATGCTAAAATTTCCTTTATGCAAAGCTTTTAGCAATATTGTAGTAATCAGAAAACCGCTGATCACAAAGAAAATATCCACGCCAACAAAGCCGCCACTGAACAACTCAAGGCCTGCATGAAAGAGAACTACGGGAATAACCGCAAGAGCGCGTAACCCATCAATTTCTGGACGATATTTCATGAGTAAATGCTACTTCCTAGAGTAAAATTGGCGCGGGTGCAATACAGCTCATATTGGATACCGAAGATTCTGCAAGTGTATGAGACAATGTTATTCTACATAGCTATACATATTATATTCAAATGTACCATTCATAGCGTGTACATAAACAGCCACAGCTAGCTTATATAATTGTATAGTATGTGTAAACTTAAATGTATTAAAAGTCCCCTTAAAAACAACCTACTAGTCGATTGCATATGGAACAATCAGCATAAATAACGCACTATTTTACCTTTAACCTCGAGCTGAATTTATTCAGGTAGAGTAAACGAATTGCGTCTAAAAAGCTACTTGAGCTCCTTAGACAAGCAATCTGTCGAGAAAGTGTGAAATACAATGAAGTTCATCAACTTGTGAGACAGATTACTTGTCTGACAAGGTAGATAACTCCTCAGGAACGTATAGTCACTCGCGCATAAACAAGACAAAGACGAGCAAAATTACTATACTCATTCAATTAAGCACTCATAACAATGAACTCAGTCTCAATTCGCGTTAAATCGTGATCTTACGGCTCTCCATTAGATCAATTCTGCAGCACCCACAGATTACTCATATTAATTTGATGTCAAACATTTCAGGAAGAAAAAATGAAACAATTTATTAATTCATACAAAAAAATTATTGCTTTGCAACTACTCGTTTTAACTGGCTGTGGCGGTGGCTCAGGGCCTAGCATAACTAACAATACCCCAAGCGGTAACAGGGTTAATAATACTGTTGATGCCGACAATGTGGGCGAAACTAACGATGTGAACGAAACCAACAATGGCCCTCAACTACCGGTGTCTGAAATCGAAATTGAACATGACAATGACTTTAGTTTCCAACCAGATACAGGCAGCCGTGCAGACAAGGTTATCGGTTTTTTTGAATTTACTCTGCGTGATATCACAAACAACCGTTTTGTCAGAAATTTAAATAATTCTAATATGACCTTTAAAGAAAGACCTCTTGGCTCTGAGGAGCCATTTAATGTGGAAGTTGAAGCAACCCAATCAAGCGATATAGAAGTTACCCCAATTAATGTTATGTATCTTATTGATACATCATTTTCAGTAGTGCAAGCCGGTGCCAACGCAGAGCTTACCAAGCAAGCCAGCAACTTAGCCAATGAAATTAACAATCGCAATAGTACAAGTGACGCAGCAACAGATTCAGTTCGTTTTAGGACCTTTGCTGACAAAGTAAGTTCACTGCAAACAACCACTGCCGACACCCCTTTCAACCAAATTCAATTTGAAGAAAGAGGTGGAGGCACTGCTTTATATGAAGGTATTGATCTTTCGCTGGCAGACCTGGCTACATCGGCGCAACCTGTGTTGTTTGTTTTTACAGATGGTCGAGAGAATGCCAGTAGCCCAGGTTATAACTTAGATGTAGTCCTCAATAGCGCGGTAAATTACAATATACCAATTTATATTGCAGGGCTTGGGAATGTAGATGCAAGTATTTTAAATCAAATTGCCACAACCAGTGGTGGTCAATTTTTCCAAGCCGAGTCGGTCGACCAATTATCCGATGTGTTTGAGGACATACTTTACAGTATACCGGCCCTGTATACAGTGAGCTATAGACCAACCCAAAGAGCTGGCCACACAGAATTTCAATTTGAGGTTGATTATGGGAGCGCTGTAGATATGATTCCTGGGGATTTTAACGTGGATGAAATTCTTAATAATAATGCGAGTACCACGAATCAAGCTAACAATACCAGCGCTACTAATCAAGCCAATAATACGAGTATGACTAACGAAGCGACTAACGAAGCTAATAGTACTGCCACCACTAATCAAGCCAATACCACTGGTATGACTAACGAAGCTGAGGATAGCAGTACGGCTAATGAAGCTGACAATTCTAACGAATTATAAAATCCCCCTATAAGGGGTTGCATTAATAAAATCCACCATGCGCTGATTGGCCATATGGCTATCAGCAATTGGGTAGAGTTGAAAACCATGAAATAAATCTTGGTAAAGATCCAGCAGGACAGCTACTCCTTGCTGGTCAAGTTTATGGGCAATAGCCAGTGAATCATCCAGCAATATCTCGTCAGTGCTTGCTTGAATATACACAGGTGGACAATTATTGTAATCATGATGAATAGCTGATAAGCGCTGTTTAAATTGCGCTTGGGTTTCTTTAAGACCAAGCTTTACGCCCTGACGATAAAAATACTTGATACCTTGGCTTAGCCATCGCGCGGAAATTATTGGATCAATTGCGGTATTGTCTTGCATGCTCGCTGCTTTAACATTTAAATCTGTGACAGCTGAAAGTAAACCCACACAACGTGGTTGACGCAACTTAGGCTCTTGTAAAATCTCATGGACTAAATTTAAAGCTAAACCGCCGCCGGCAGAATCACCCACAATGACAATATCTCTAGCATCCTCTGCAATCAGCGCCAGATAGCATTTTTTAAGATCTCTAAGTGCATTATATCCATCCATAGAATAATCAACTGCAGTTACCGTAAAGCCACCCTTAGACGCATACTGGCTGCTTATACTGGCATGCGAATGACTACTGCCTATTTCATAACCACCGCCATGCACATAGAGCATTTTAACAGTATTGCTTGATGCTGATAGAGGCGTAAAATGGCGGCACTTAACGCCGTTGATTGTGCTTTTGGTTATATTCACATCTGGCGCTTTAGGTAGGCTAATGGCTGTTACTTCAAGGCCAAGCCGGCGAAATAATCGCGGACATAGAGGCGAGATTAACATCCACTTCGAGGCCCTTAAAAAGGTTTTTAAGCCCGATAGAACCACTTTGTTAGTTTGAGATTTTCGCAAGCTAGTATAGCTTAAATCAATTTTTGCAGCTAAAGGATTTGATGCATTAGCATCAGTTGCATTAGGCAAGAATAGCGGCCGCGGCAGCAAGAGCGGCAACGCTGGTCACAGCCTGTTTAACAGCAGTTGATGACTGATCAGCTGATCTACCAGCTATTTGTGCTAATGATGACTCCCCAGTATATTCACAGGCAATATCTGCATAACATGCATCTACACAGTCTTTATAATCTGGAACCCCTGAATAATCTGGTGCGCTAGGCGTATTAGCAGGATTCTCAGCTTGGGCAGGGGAACCATGAGGCGTTTGCGCGGGGCTTGGCGCCGTGCTTGCAGGAGTGTTTGCTTGGTCAAGCACACCCTCATTAGCAGAAACTTGGGAATGAGTTTGGAAATCGAGATTATCTGTAGTTGATTGGGCAGCATCTGCTTGGCTGCCCAAAAATGCAGATGTAGTAACATCAGCGCAATTGTCAGTACACGCTTCAAGCCTGGCAGCACAGGATGCATCTGTAAGGTGCCGAGTATGAGCTTGTAGCCCCTTAGCAGCTTGGGAAGTTGTTGGTTTCAACTGATTTAAAGGAGAATCTGATGACACCCGACTTGCTTGGGAAGAGCCTAATTGACTGAACGCCAAAAGACTTACGGCTGCTTTACTCAAAGATATTGGTTGCATACTCATTGACCTTATAAAATAATAAAACTTAATTTTCGATTGAAAGAAATACAAACTAACTCAATACAATTAAAAGCTGCATATTAATCTCATGAGCAAATTAACATAAATTTACCAAGTCAATACCATTGAGTTACAATTTAATTTTTTTAAACATAGGGGTCTATTTTATAATTCCCAGCCTAGCTGAACTTATTCGCTTATAAGTGATGTTGACTCCATAGATGATCAGCAATATCTTCTGTGCCTGATGACACCATATCCTCTCGCTGAGTTTGAGTGCCGGGTTTTGAGCGCCAACTGCTTTCAAAATCTTTTGCCGCTGGACGGCGAATAGTAAAAGCGCCCTCTTCTATGTCATTTGATCTACCATATAAAGCGGCATCTATCTGTTTATATTGAGCAGCCTCACCTGGTGCTAAAGGCGTTAGATCTTGCTGCACTCGACCTTGTTCGGTATCCCGTAATAGCGGGTCACCGGTCATGACTTCCGCCATTTGTTCAAAATAAGTTCGCTCAGGTGGACCAAATGGATCAACTGAAGGTACGGCATCATGGGCTTGCGCGAGCCGATGCCCCCCGCCTTCATGCTTATCAACTGCAGCCATACGATTATGAATTGCATCAAGTTTTTCTAAAATAAACTCTTTGACTTGGGCTTTTTTCTCAAGAGTTTTAGGATGTAATAAACTCAATTGGTTAATATCCCGCGGGACTACTTCATCTTGAGTTGCAGCAAAAACCAGATGATCTCGAGGGCCGCTGGTCTCAGCAGGCTGCATGTCATTCGCTTTCATATGTAAATTTAATGCCGCAGTATTGCGTTTAATATCTTGCAGATGTAAATCAAAGCGTCGATCAGCTTTATTGTTGGTTAAATTATGGTGAGCTTCAATTTGATCATTAATTGCATCCATTGGCTCATCAAATATTTCAGAGGTGTCTGCATCTTGAGTAGTTTCGCCTTGAGCTAATTCATGGTGTAATGCGGCATGCAATTCTGGATACTCTTGGGCTAGTTCTGTTGTTAATAAACTCATGCGGCTGGTTTTAACCGCAATTTGCGATGGCGTTAACATGGTTTGGTCAATTTTACTCATATGAGTGTCATGATCTGTATATACCGAGACTTGATGCTGATCGCTAGCTGGTGCTTGATTATCTTCCAATAACACTAAAAACCGCTGAATATCCGAGGCAAGTGCTGGATTACCACCTGGCATTAATTGTTTTTTTACATCCAGCACTGCATTATCAACAATAGCTTGCTCCGAGCGCCCAGTTGGATTTGCAGCTAAAGGACTAGTACTCAATTGTGCTTTTAAGACCTGCATATCTTTAAAAAATTGTGGTAAATCATTGACTTTAACCCCAGCATCAGAGGAATGTAAATCACCGGCGTAAGGGGCTTGAGTTTTAGAATCTTGCGCTAAAACTTGCAGTTTGCCATGGGTGTGTTTATAGACCTGGCTGGCCTTTGTCACCTGCTCTTTAACTGCAGCTTTACTGTGGAGCTTGGCATGGGCACCAGCGGTGATAACTGATGATCGCTTAGCATCTGAGTAGCTTGTTTGCATTCTACCAGTTGGATTACTTTGGGTTTTAGTGGTTGAGCCATGAGTGATTAAATGGTGTTTGAAGCCAATAGTGGCTCGATCATTATGCATTGTAAAAGCCGATGGCTCAAAGCTCGATTGATTAGTTTGCGCTCGTGTTTGGGCTTCTGGTGACACATTGTCTGGGTGAGCATCTCGCGCTAGTGAACTTAAACGTGGCTGGGGGGCCGAAGTTGCCTGTAAATCCTGCAACACAGGAGTTGCACTACAACAATTCATTGGTGAAAATGCTTGTAACCTTGCTTTGATATTACGGCCTAGAGCTTTCAATTGACTGAGGGCGCTCTTATCAACTTGAGTTGACTGCTTGCTTGAGGGCGACTGACTTTTAATTGCGCTAGTTGATATACCTGGTATCTTCACTGAGATTACCTACCCCTAAGGCTGCAAACTATTGATTCCAGCTGCGGGTTAACCCATTGATATTCCACTCGCACCATAATCAAATCAAGATTTGAATAAGCTATTAAGTTACTCATTGAATACTACCTCTTGGTATCACTTATGATCATTCGTATTGTTATTAATTATAAATAGCTTATTAGAAAACCAGCGGCTAAAGTAGGCAAACTACTTAAGCCTAACAAGTCTTTACTTCTTAATGTGCTAACAAGCACATAACTTCACATTTAAAAAATTGCAAGCTGTAAGATGAGTTGTATATAAAAATTACTTTTTAAGAGTAAATGCCTCAATAATATCAAATACGAGGCTAAATTGACCAAAAAATAAACCATACCCTAGTATCAATGGGTTAGTATGAATGGTATCAATGAGTTAGTATGAATGAGTTAGTATAGAGTGATGACCTAAAAGTAAATTAAGCTCAACTGAGCCCATCAAGTGAGAGCTTAAGGCATGAGTTGCTTGACTTTTCTCATCTGACGCCAAAATGTATCATCCATGATCAACTTTGGCTTAATCCACATCCATGTGGATCCAGATTCAAAAAGTCAAGCAACTCAAGCCTAAGGTCACCATCAAGTTGTACACCAGTCAATCATTAGCAGTCAGTGGGGTTTGATACATAATGCTTAATTTAAATGCATCTGTAGTTCAGTCAAATGAACCACAACATAATCTTACAGCCGGTGGCCAAGGTATTAAGGCTGTATCAACTGACCCTTTTAATCAAGCAACGCCTCTAGCCCATACCAACATTGGGCGTTTTGAAGCATTTAAAAATAATTGCTTAGCCTGTATGCGCCATGTTTCACCATTGTCATTACTCAATACAATTATGCCCGCCTCAACGAGTGAAGCTCAAGCAGCTGCGCCAAAGTTATCTACATATCGGCCACCTGAAAGTTTAGGCAATACAGCTTTACCACTGTTAGTTCGACAACATGAACCAGATAACTTCAACCATCCAAGTGTGAAGATCATAGCTGCTCACGGTACACTTGAAGGTAAAAACCAAAAATCTATCGGTAAGCATCAAATTTTTAGGGGCTTTGAATCAAAAATTAAAGCCCGTTACGCAGCACTGCAAGGTGCCAACGTCGAGGCTGTCAGTTTAAAAAGTTTAACCCAACAGCCCATTTTAAAACGATTAGACCGGCTTAACCCTTTGAAAAGTGAAAATCACGGGGCACAACGAATTGTTCAAGAAGTCTTAAAATACAGCCAACAACAACCAAAAGATGAACAACTCTACCTGCCAAGAGTCCATCTTGAAGGCTTATCTAAAGGTTGTGCAGTGGTTATGAAAGCGGTCAAAGACCTGCAAACCAACCATGGCATTGAAGTTGGTTCGGTTGATTTAAACTACCCGGTGTTAAGTGCACGTCAGGCTGTGCGCAACCTAACTAACAGCCGCCTACTGAGTTTACTCATCCCTCAAAAAACCTGGGATTTAGAGAAGATAACCAGCCAAGGGGCAAGCGCCCAACTTAAAAACACTCAAGTGAGAGTGCTTAATTCAACCAACGACGCTTTTGCCAATGCCAAAAACCAACTTACAATTAATAATCTCCTCAATAAAAGTTTTGATAATGTAGAGCTCTTTGCTACGAATTCGTATCATAGTCAGTCATATTTACCCAGACGGCAAGATCTCAAGCCAGCCAATCAACCACCGCTGCCTGAAGAATTTCACTCATTTACCGACACTAATAGTATGCAATTTGATAACTTACTTTTTAAATTAAATAATACTTCAGAGTTTGACAACGCCCTGTTTGCAATAGAACCAACGCTTTATTCTGAACCAAACTATATGCAATTTGAAAGTTCACTTTTATCTGACATAGCAGACTCTTCTAAAATCGTAAATTATAATTACCCCCAGGGATAGCTCTATATCCTAAGTCACGCATACAAAAATACATCGATTCGATGCATTGTGAAACAGTGTTCAAGCAGACCTTATGATACTATTAATCACTATTATTAATATAAAAATTAATTAGATTGTCAAATTGGTAGTAACAGATTATGTTTAATGGAATTACAGGCTCTAAAGGCGCCATGCCTACTCATGGGAGTAGCTCACCTGCGCAATCAAGATCACAAAATAACAATCAGGCTCAGGGCGCGCAAGTCAAAGCAGGCGATTTAAATAAATTATCTGATCTATCGGCATCGCAGAATAATGTTCAACCAAGAATTAATCATTATACCGCTACAGAGTCAATGAGAAGTGCAACGGCAGGCGGCCAAGATGTCAAACTGTCGTTACTGCAAAAAGCCAAAGGTGAGATCAAAGCTCGACTGGCCAAAGTCGATAAAAAATCGGATATGCCGCGAACTTCGGTAACCCAAGAATCAGCTAAAAAAACTTTTTTTAAACGAAAATTACAACTTGAAAGTACTAAATATTTTTTAAACAAGCCTACCGACAAAGCTTACGATGAAAAAAGCAATATAAAAACTACTGCCCGATTTAAACGCACGGGCAGTATCAAAAAATTTACAGTCAAAGAAATAGCAGCTAAAAATACCAAAGCTCAACAAATAAAAGCAGCTCGCAATACAACATCAAATAATATGACCTTAAGCCCAGCGGACAACAAACAAGCTAGACTAAAAAACCATGAACACCTTGGCTCAGATTTAATACTGCACCAAATAGGCAAGGCAAATAACATCCAAAACAGTGACGGTATAGCAGAAATAACAGCTGACCAACTACCAGATAAATTTCCAGAAATACTGTCATTCGATAATGTTGTTAATGAACCAACCCTGATTAGTATTAATAAAGCAATTAATGCAAGCTGGCCTGGTACAGACTTTAACCATAAAACCGAAAGCTGGAACAAAACCATTATTGCAGAGAATAATAAAGCATTATTTAATGCCATATTACAAACGCCAATTGGTAAGCTTGCTCAAAACTCCATAAAGGATTTTAATCAGCTCAAAGATGGTCAAGCTCAAATTAAATCAATCAAGCTCGTGCATGACAAATCCCAAACCCGGGCAAATCAATGGTCTTTAGCAAAAATTAATTTTAACGTTACCAATTAACTGTCAATTTACACTCAAATGATTATTGATGACACAGATTTTATGATGATATATTTGTTAAAAATCACTTCGCTTACAACATTAAGCTAACAATAGAGTAATATAATGCATATATTTCTTTACTTTAAAGGCAATATCTGTTTGATAGAGTATATGGAATAGTTTCTCTCAGGAGTACCGCCGTGCCTATCCCATTTAACGCCCAACAACCCACTCGAGCTGCTCCTCAGCAAACCACCAATGAGGCTTTAGCAAATGCTCAGAGTGCGGATAATAATACTCATATGAGCCAAGTGACGGCTTCAGCTGACCCTAAAGCGCGTAGCCCCGAATCACAACCCATGTCCGATCCAAGCTTACAACCTTTGCAAGGTGGTCACATTCAATTGAAAGTGCCCGCAGGCTTTGGTGTGAATCGATTATCAATTGTTAAAGCTATAAATACTCAATTAGACGATACCATGCAAGCTGAACAGGGTGACGAAGAAATAAACACCAAGGCTCAGCTCAGTCATTTGTTAAACAAATCGCTGAAAAAACTAGCTGTCCAATGTAAGGAAACTCAACGACTCAATAAGTTTGCTCATTACCTCCAACATGATAAATTACCCGGCGCTAGGGCTGGATCTCAAGCCTTTATGGATTTAAAACACATAGCATTTGGCCTGGATAATTATTGTGAATCCTTAAGCAAGGTTGACCCTGAAATTAAAGCTGAAATGCTGTTACATTTCCCGCCTCAGGAAAGTGAATTTGAATGTCTAGACGGCACTCGCGGGCGGCTGGGTGAAATCAATGCCTTTCTCACGAGAGAACTAAGCAGCAACAGTGATGCAACTGATGGCAACCTTTCGCTAAAATTACTCATAAAAAAACGACTTATACCCAATACAGTGTCGGTAAGTGTGCAAAAAGCGCTTAACCGTCGATCCATTTTAAGCTCTATGTCGCGGGCTTATCATATCCATGCGCCTACCAGCGCTAAGATTTTATTAGGTGGCAATGAAAACATGCTCAAGAAAGCGGATGGTTATGCTTTAGACCCGCTTAAATATATCAATGCCAATCAAGCCTACGGGTTTCAACAAGATGTACCAAACCTGGTAAGCCAAGAATTAAATGAATTGCTGCAAACCGGTGAGATGAATCAAGTCATTCAAGAATTCAATGAACTTATGGCATGGACTGTTTTCGAGACAAATATTGAGCCGTGTGTTGATTCCAACAATCAACCCTTATTTGCAGTCCAAAACAAATATGCAGACAGTGTGCAAGGCCTTAAAGCCAATGCGCTCTATTGTGCATTATTAGAAAATCAAATTGTAGCAACCGACCAAGAGTTTATGGTTGAGAATCAGCATGGTCACTATGTACTTGATACCAGCAAACTGCAAACTCAAATAGATGAATTGCTCATTAAGCATTTTAACTTAAAACCAATAAGAGATATTAATTTCCTGAGTGATATGGATGGTCAAGCGGTTGACTATAAAAATATAGTTGATGAAGGTTCACTGCAAAACCGCTTAATGCCTTCTTTAACCAGTGATGATTCCGAAACCGTGCTGCAAGCGCTTGATATGCTTGATGACATGCAAAACCAAAAGCTGAATCAAGCCTTAAGCTCGCCAGTTATGACCTACTTTGTAATATCAAATATTGCTCAGTATTTACAACTCACACCAGAGGCCATGTTAAATGACCTGAGCAATAAATTCCCGCAACATGAGCTCATTCAAAACAAAATATCTGAATTGGCAGTCATGGTGCATGAAATGGATAATGATCAAGCAGCACAATATTTAAAACCTGTGATGCAATCACAAAAAACAATTCTTACAGGCCCGCAACAAGATAATATTGTATACGCCTTAACGCACCATAAACTGCCAGAGTCTATGGTGCGTACAGTAATGAATAACTTATCCACAGCAGGAAAAATTAATTGCTTCCAACATGTATTACACATTATTGAGAATAGCACCCCAGGCATGGCCAACATTGATGCCATAACCGATGAGCTTATAAGACAACCGCCTAAAACTAAAGATCACATATTAAATTTATTAGCGCAAAAACCAAAAGTAACTCATTATATGGCACAAAAAGCTTTTGCTAGAAATGACGTTAATTTTCTGAGTCAAATCATTAATAACCCGAAAACATTTGCAAGTATTGCGGATAAAGAGCGATGCTTTCCCGTATGGGCAGAAGCTTGGATTTCAAATGCTAAAACCTATACATCGCCGGAAATGATCGAGCTAATCGACTCAACCCAATGGCCTGGCAAGTTAAAGTATAAAGGCGATGCCACGCCGACACTTAAAAACCATAATCCATTATCTATAGCCATTGGTAATAATTCTGTGGATAGAATTAAGCATTGGATTAAAACTAAACCTGAACTTATGCAAAGACATATAGAATTTATAAATGGCTCTATAAGTAACTCACAATCCATGCAACACTATGCCATAGAGTGTGTTTTAAATTCAGAAATAAATAATGAGCTAGTCGATGCCTTAAGACCAATATTTGACAACCACAAAAGCCCAATGCAGCTTATGGGCGTAAAACCAATGTATCGTTATTTTGCCCAAGTGGTGGATCAAACGCGGGCAGAAAAAAGTAACTTCAAGCTTGCTGAAGCTGTACTGAGCGGCCGATTATTTAAAGTGAAGTCATCGAGCATATTTCAAGATAAACGTAAGGATGTGCGAGATGTTGGTAGCGATGAACATACTCGCCTTGCAACGGTCAAAAGTACATTAATAAACAACGCGCAAGAGTACTTAAGATCATTTGAGACGGATCCAAATGCAAACCCTTCAGAGGCGCAAAAAGAGCAGATGCAAGCTGCGACACAGTGTATAGAAATACTTAGAAATCAAGGGTATTAATACACATCTTATGAGCAGCCCAAGTTAACAACATATTTTGGGTGACCTTAGGCTTGAGTTGCTTGATAGATTATTTCTTAAGACCTATGCCTTAAGAATTCATATTCTTGAAAAAAGGTAACTCAAGTGCATCACGACTTGAAATTCTATTCTCTGGGTTAGCGTCCATTAGTTTGGCGATAACTTCATCCAACGTATTGCCAGCAAGCTGGGTTGTATCAAATGTTTCCACACCAGCGCATGGCAGTGAATCGTTATTTTGCAATGCCGAAAGTTCATGGAGCGTGCCATTGAGATCAAGACTATAACTACCGCCTGGTGGTGAAGTTCCATGACTTATTTCGAGTAAAGTAGCTCCAAGTGAGAATGCATCATGCTTTTCATTAGAGTGTGGCATGGGTTTACCTTGATAATCATAATCTGGCTTTGTCATTTCCGGCGGCATAAATGCTAGAGTCCCCTGATTCGATCGCATGGATTGATCAGTAGAAGAGAGACCATAATCGCCCAGTTTAAAACCGGTTTCTAAATTACCAAATACATTTTCTGGTTTAATATCTAAATGAAAGCGCCCTTGTTCATTAAATTGAGCAACCCCAAGCGTTATGTTGTGAGCCGCTTGATTGATTGTGCTGTCAACCTTTAGAAAAGCATCCTGCGCTTGAGCTATATTGCCATCATAATGCATAGTCTGTGCAGTCCATGTATCATATTGAATTTGATAGGTTAAATCATGGGCGGTACCCGCGCCGGCGTAATCCATAAAAATATAGCCTTTGGGGTTTACTTGGCCGGCTGTAGAACCAGCAACCGGTACGTTAACTAACCCAGCACCTTTATATTTGACTAAAGCGCTGCCGTCTGTGATTGCAGCTGCCTCCGATTTTTCTGTTAAAAAAGTTTTCGCAGTAGTTCCTGAGGGTTTTTGCGGCGTAAAAATCTTTTTGACGACACATATTTGGCCTGTATCTAAATGACGGGCTAACCGAGCTTTACCAAAAGCGCCTTTGCCAAGCACTATTTTTTTCTTAAACTGTTTCGCCGTATTAGATTGTGTTTCTGCGGGTAAGTTTTTAGCGTTAGATTGCTGAATAAGCGCTTGTTGCTGATCAGCATCCAGACTATTAAGCAGTTCAAATGAGCCTTCTGGAGTACGCACTAAAGTATTTTCTTGACACACACTGGTATTAAATTTTAGGTAACCTGCTTGATTATTTTGATCCACAAACTCAATTGCATTTTGCATGGTATTCAGAGTTTTTGTCACAACACTATCATAGTCTTGTGCCGATAAGCCTGGATAGCTTTTCATAAGCTCGGTTTTATTTTGCGCGAAATGATTGGTTAAAGTCTGTTGAGAGACTTTTAAAATTGTGTCTTTATTCAAACCTTGACTAAATAGCTCTTGCATAGAACTTACAGCTTCTGATTGCACATTCATTTGTAAAACAGTTTTCGGCTGGGTGCGTACTTGTTGATTTTTAATGCCTTCAAAATCAAAGGCATCCACTGTTTGGGTAATAACTGCTTTAATCATTGCTGGAGTGAGTTGATCCAACCCTTCCATATCAAAAATTAAAGGATTAGTGCAATCCAGTTTAGCCATGCTTTGCATTATTGTGTTGTTTCTATGGCCTTGATTAAGGTAGGCGTCTTTATAGTCAAAAATATGCTGTATGACTTGTTGCTCAAGTGCATCGGTTTGAGCAAACATCTGGCCAATTTCAGGTTGACTGACTGCCTGTTGCAATTTGTGTTCAAACACTTCTGGCTCATACATTAATACCAAATTATCTTTAAGCGTGGCATAGATACTTTGTTTAAGTTGCTCAGGACCGCTTTGTAAACTTCTTGGTGGGCCTTGAAGAAGATTTAAAAAATCGCTGGTAAGACAATCTTGTATACTTGAGTCCAAGTGTTGTAGCGCCGCTTGTCGATTCAAAACTTGTGAGTCTATATAAGTCTCATCGGTTTGGGATACTTGGTTTTCTATAATTGTTTGTAAATTTTTGGGTGAAATTTGCTTTGCGAGTACCCCTTGAAGTTCAGTCTGGATTGTGTCATTAATTTGTTGTTTAACTAATGCTGGAACAGTAAAACCACTACTAATTGCCGCTGCAAAATGCCGCTCTCCCAATGAGTTATCCTGCGCAATAAAGTGTTTAATTGATTCACCATTTGATTTTAATAGTGCTTTTTTCTGGATTATACCGGCTTGTATAATCTTGCGCAGCGCTTGAGCTTTTTTTGGGTTTTTACCCGTTTTAAGCTGATCAAACACTGCTTGCTCAAGATCTTGCTCGCTCGTGTTGTCAAAAGTTTCTGGGTCGAAAGTAGCAAGCTCTTGAGCTACTTGATCCATGAGTTTAAAAGCTTTGTCATCGGTAGTGACATCTAAACCAAGCGCCATTTTGAATTGATCTGATCGCGTAGTTACTGCTGTTTGCACATCTTCAGGGACGTTATCTTGAATAAATTGCAGGATATTGTCAGTTTCATAATTTGGCGACATCATATCAGATGTTGGGCTGTGCAGGCGTGCTGTGGGTGCACTAGTAGGTTCAGCATTGTGCAGACGATTAGTATTGACCGCTTGAGTATTCGCGCTAGCAGCTTGCCCAGTAGTCGATGCAGCTAGATTATTAGTTTTAACGAAACTGTTGGCACCCAAGCCTAGAATACTCAAAATATCTCCAAAAAAAAGTCATTCAATCGATTAAATAAAAAATTAATACATTATTTTAATGGGTTATCAGGCGATACTCTATTTGGATTCTGTAATGTCTTGTTATAAAGGATAGATTTAGAGTTAAGTTATTTGGCTGTTGCTCTCAATAATTTTTAACTCGCTATTTATGTAACCAAGTGTTGCTTGTTGGTGAGCCAACCAATACCATCAAGTCTATCTATTGACCAGTTTACACCTTTTCGGGAACATATTATGGCTATATCAAGCTTAGCATCACATTTTACTGCAGCTCTTGCAGCAACTGCACAACCAATCACTCGAACGACTGCACAGGCTCAAGGTCAATTGGCCAAGATTGGCACCCAAGGTGCTGCTAAGCCAAGTCTTAATGAATCACAAACCCCCATGAATGCTGCTGCAAGCCGGTCTTTATTAGTCGATATCAATTCTGCTGACACCACCTCAATTTTGCCTTTAGATCCAAGTTTTGCGCAGTTATCTCGTGATCATTCAGCTGCTTGTCAAGAGTCAATCAACCCTAATGGCGATGAAAGCTCAGCCCATGACACCATGAATGAACTTGAGGTCAATTATAGAGCAACCCATTGCCAAGCCTATGATGCTTATTTTAGTAATGAAAATTCTGATACGAGTCAAGCCAATATATTTGCCCAAAACCATGATGACCCGACATTTAAAGCCGCCGAGTCACAGTGCGAAAAAGCGCAAACCGATATTGAAGCAGTACAAAGTGAATGTTTAGCGGAAACAACTTTAGACCTCAACCCAAAGCTTAAGAAAACGTATGATCAAGCAGCATCAATTTATAAAAAGCAAATTAAGCAATTAATTCAATCCGCACAAAAAGAGCTCAGTCAATTAGCAACGCAACAAACTAATGGCGTGATAACCAATGACCTTGACTTAAACAATAAAATTGAACACGTGGTTTATGGCTTACTGGATAATATTGGTTTTTTCTCGCAAAACTCGGCTAATAGTGGCACTCCATCAGCTAATAGCTTGACTCAAAAGCCACTGCCGTTACAACAATTTAGCGGCAGTATTTTAAATGATCCAAATAATCTCAATAATGACGTTCAAGAAAAACCAGTTTTATCTGAGCTTGATGTTTTTCAGTTAGCCACAACTATTTATGAAAAAGAGTCTCAACCCTTAGGCGAGCAAGTGGATGAACTTATATTTCAAAATAAACCAGAGCCATCAAGCACTCAACCCACCACGACTCAGCCTACAGCTAAACCACAAGCAGATGATAAAGCACAATTCTCAACTCAAGATGGTTTATTGTTAGGCGGTGGTTTATTAGGTGGCGCCGCTTTAGCCGCGCTAGCGACAAAATATGTGATGAGCCGAGGCGCTGATGCAGAGTCTGATCAAGCAATTGATCTTGAGGCTCAGCAACCGGCGCAAGAAATTGAAATGACCCAAACGCATATGACCCGGGCCGCAAGTGAAGTCTTAGACGCACAATAATAATGAGTCAGTGTGATAATACAACAATTATTAGATAATACTGGTCTTCATTATAAATTGTGGCCCTGCTAGGCCGCCATTATAACGCTTGCCAGTATGTTTAAACCCACCTTTGAGGTAGCAATGGAGTGCTGCTAAATTATGACAGTTCACTGTAAGATAGATTTCATTATAATTTAAATAGTTATCACGTGAATATTTAATCAGTGCATGAATAGCCGCTGTGCCTATACCTTGACCCTGCACTTTTGGGTCTACCACAAAATCGCCCAGCCCCAGCCCTTTAATTGGGCAAAATATCATTTCCCTTGAGTATTGAAAATCAATTTTAAAATAGCCAACCACTTGATGAGCCCGCTCTATAACAAACATCTGCCAGGCATTATCTTGCTCGGCTAAAAAAACTTGCGGCGTGTTGGCATGCAATTGCTGGATATCATCTAACTTTATTGTATAAAGAAATTGGCTGTCGGTGTCAGCGAATGGTCGAACAATTACCATAGAATAAACTGCTGTGATAATAAATTGTGTGTGTGTGTGTGTGCTAAATATATTAAGAATACTAATTCAAAGACTTAATAATTAATTGATCAACATTCGGCCCGCTTGAGCCTGTTGCTCGCAACTCAATAGTGTTGGCACCTTTTTGCAGTAAAGCGCTCGCCCCCAACAAACCCCACTGCGACCATAGGCCAGTTGGCGTAAAATCAAGCTGTGCAATTGTGTTACCGTTTATCACCAAAGCCATGGGTCTGTTAGGGCCGCTAGCTAGGGCATAGCGAATGAATAGATTCTGTTGTTGGTCGCTGTCGCTATCAACTTGCCAAGTGATGGATTCGTCATTTGCCGCAATAAAATCAACAAAACTGCCACTGGCACCTAAGGAAATTTTTCGGGCTTTGGCCCCAAGTAAATTTGCATTTTCCGCTTCAAATATTTGACCGCCAGGCACAATACCGCTTAAAGGCGGCTCATCCACTGACACAAGTGTTAAATTATCAATATTAGGCCCGCTATCACCTATGGCGGTTAAACGAATTTTATGCGCCCCCTTGGAAAGTTGTGCCACTGCACTAGCATAACCCCATTGATCCCATTGACCGGTAGAGGCAAAATCCAGACGCGCAAGTTTAACGCCGTCAAGGCTCAACTGCATGGCGCGATTCCCCGGCACACCCAATGCATAACGAATAAACAGGTTGTCTTGGCCTGCACTTTGGATATTCACAGACCATTCAATAGCGTCATTCTTAGAATTGATCACATCAACAAAGCTATTTTTTTGGGCATTAGCCTGGCCTGATTTAACTTGAGCACCACTGAGCTGAGCTTGTTCCGCTTCTAAAGTAATACCCTCAGCAGAGAGTACTGCAGCAGACTTATTAGGTACGCCAGCAATTCTTGGCTTTAATAAATACAGCCCTTGGTCACCATAATCAGAGACGTATAAATTGCCGTTGCGAGTATCTTCGGTAATATCTAACGGGTCTATAAACCCTGAAAGCCCGGTAATACCTACAGCAGAATTACTTATATCACCCTTTGGGCCTTTAGGGTCAAGCGCGATAATATCGCTACCACCACTGTACCTGGTGACCAAGAGTGCACCTTCTAAAGCACCATTGTGGGCATTACTCTTATATTCGATCACCCCATTAGGTGATTTATTTAAACCAAAATCAAAGGCAAACCCCTGATAATTGGCATCAGGTCGAATAGTTGGCGGGTAGGCTTTCGCATCTATTGGCCCGCGATTGAGCACATACTCACCACGTAGCGGGTTTGGATGGCCAAAGTAACTCAAGCCCGGGTCTTGTGGATTTATGCGAAATAGAAAATCTCGTTGCACCTCGTTAGGCCCAATAGCAGGCACAGCTTGACCGGTATGTTGGCTGCCATCCGCTCGGCGAGTACCAGCCACTGAGGCTGGGGTTAAGCTACCACCACCTGTGCCATTGGTGGGGATATAAACTTGGCCATTAGAGTGCCAGACTAGATCATAAGCATTGCGAATACCTGTGGCATAAATAGTTAAAGGCGCATTCGTATAATAAGGGTTATACAAACCATCAGCTGTTCTAGCCGCGCTTTTACTCATTTGATTAATTACTGCTTGGTTACCAGAAGTTTGGACATTTAAAGGTAAATCCTGAGGTAAACGATTGAGATCTAAACGTAATAAGGCGGCAGTTAATAAGCGCTCTGGCCGATTACCCCAAGCTGGATCTGCCCGACCAGCTGCCGAATTACTGCCTTGTAAAAAATACAACACATTTGGTTCATTTGGCCGAAAGGCAATACTATTGGTTAAGTGATCGCGAATCGATCGTGGTAAACCAGTGAGTATGTGCTCATGATTTTCAAGCTTTGCGCCACTTAACCTTGAAATATTGCCATCAAACTCTGGTGCTTGGTCAAAACCAAAAGATGCATGGGACACATAGGCGACTAAATTTTTTGCGGTGGATTCAGGCGCAAAAGCCAAACCTATGGCTAAACGAGGGCCATCAAATACTTGCGGTAAAGTTGAAATTATTGCTTGCTGACTTAATTGACCATCATTATCCACCTGCCAGCGATAGATATCACCCTCGATTGATAAACCATATAATTTTTGCTCAGGGCCCATAGCCAGAGATGAAAACTGTTGACCTTTAACTAAGGGGCCAACTCGCTCGAAAGCAACTTGAGAAAACTGGGTATTAGTTGCCGCTGTATCGCCAGTTGTAAACTCCATTGAAAATGGTAATAAGTTGACACCTGTGAGGTCTTTGACGCCGTTAATTGCATAACGGTATCGAGTATTGGCAGTTAAGGGTGAATTAGGACTAAAATTTATCGCATCGCCGCCGCCAGTACCATTGACAGAGCCTTGAACTGGCTGCCATTGCTTGTTGGAATACTGAAACAATTGCACGCTTTGAGTTGTCAGGGACTTATTATTAAGACTTGTTGACCCATTGGCACTTTGGTTCGGCAAATGCAAAAAATTAGCTGCAATCGTAGTATTTAAAGATACATTACTCGCCCCATCTAATGGCGTAGTATCAATAACTGCAGGTGTATTAACCTGGTCTAAAGGCTGTACGATTAATAAATGCAGCTTGGTATTATTGCCACCTACTTGGTCAATATTCAGCTCACCATCAGCCACACTAATGACTTGGCTTGCAGTTTTAACGCCAAATTGGCCACTAGGCTTGGCGTAACTTACAATACTCACCCCTTCAGCGTTAATTCTATGCAAGACTCCAACTTGGCCTTCCGGGAGCACATCGCCTACTTGCACTAGAACCCTATATTGGCCATTAGGTAATTGAATTTTAAAAGCCAGATCATTGCCATTTTGAGCCGGATGATCCATATGCACAAAGGTTTCTCGCAGTACATCCACAGCCGATGATAAGGATCGATCACGGGTGAATTGCGAAATATCTGCTGGCTTACCGCTCTTGCGCTCAACCCAACCAAGAGTTTGCTTAACGCCAAAACGATTGCCTGTAACAGGCTTACCAGTTTCTTTATAAAAACCAGAAATTCCTTGAGCCGCTTGCGGCGCAAAATTAATCTTAAGCCCACCTTGTGGCAAGGGCGCACTATAAGCATGAGCCATACACAAGTTAAAGGTAAGCAAGCAAAGCCACAAGGTTTGCCCAAGGCGAAGGTTCAATTGAAAAAACTGCATAAATTAACCATTATTTAAGTCGTTAAATCTAGGGAGTGTTGCTTATCAACAACTGCTTATGAACAGGCTTTGTTAATTAATAAATTATTGTAGTTCACACTTTCTCGACAGATTACTTCTCTGAGGAGCTATATCTTACCTTATACACTTATAAACTTCATACTGGAACGAGTTAATTTATCAATGGCTTTAGAGTTGATATTACCCATAATATTCAGAGCTCAAGCTGAGATTACAAGGCTGTGATATCTAAAGACTATTATGTGGTTTATGTGGTTTATGTGGTTAAAAATCTACCGCTATGTCTTGTAAGTTGAGACTAGCAACCATACAATGCCAATCCGTCATCTTAAGTTCAATGCCAAATTAACACATATCCGGAGTTAGCGCATGATTGACAACACCACCCAAAGAGTCTTTGCCAACCCTAACCCAGAAGTGGCGCAAGCAAATCAGCAAGCAGATACTTTGCTGAGCGGTATACACTCTACCATTGCGCAGTTAAGCAGTTTAAATCTTACTCGCCAAGATTTGGCTGCACCTGCATCTAGCAATTACCTGCAAGCTTCTCCAGGTAATCGTATTACCCAAACAGAACTAACCCAATGGATGGATGAAGGCACTTTTATTGATACTAGCGATACCAACGAAAGCCAACTAGAGACTAAAATTCAGCCAGATAAAGGCAGTGCTAATTTACTCCGCGCGCATTTGGCCCAAAGTATCTTTGAAACGGCTAGTTTACTGTGCGAAGCTGAACCCAGAGTCTATTCCTTGCCACTGCTTGATACAAAAATTGATGCTAAAAATGTGCTAAAGCAAATCAATACCCTATTTCAAACCTTTGAAAAGCCACTAGAGACCAAGCTAGACTCTTGCGAAAAAGACACTGGCAATACGCTTATACACCTTGCGGTTAAAGCTAATGCTACAGATGCAATAAAAGTCTTTGCCGGGCTGGGTCTTTTAGTTGACGAAGACAATACTAATGGCTCGACCCCACTTCACATAGCAGCTCAACTTGATGCTATTGAAGCTATTAAAACATTGGGATACTTGAGAGCCTATGCTAACCCAGGCGATATAGACGAAAATACACCACTGCATATTGCAACTTATGCCAATAATATTGAAGCCATAACAGCTTTGGGTAACTTAAGAGCTAATCCTAATATTTTAAATAACCAGGGGGTTACCCCGCTTTATGTGGCCACACAAAACGCTAATATTCAAGCTATTAGTGCTTTAGGCGATTTACGAGCAGATCCGAATATAACCGATGAAAATTTATTTACACCGCTGCATATAGCAACTCAAAACAATGACATGAAAGCAATAAATGCTGTTGGCTACCTGAGAGCTGATACCAACAAAGCAGCTATAAGCGGTCTTACGCCGCTTCATATTGCGGCCTTTATTGGCAATGCTGATGCAATTAGCCTCTTAGGGGCATTTAGAGCAGACCCTAGCGTTGTTGATCATAACACTACAACCCCGCTGCATATAGCGGCTCAAGCAGGTAATGTTGGGGCTTTAGAAGCTTTAATTGCTTTAGGTGCTAATCCAAATTCTCAAAATAATATCGGTGAAGCACCGCTACATATTGCCGCTTCGACAGGTAATTTAGATATTATTAAAACTTTATTAGATATTGGCGTTAACCCTCGCCAAACAACTATTAATGGGCTTACGCCTTTAGATATAGCCTTAGAAAATGAATACTTCGAAGCCGCAACGCTTATGCAATATTTTCCGCGCTAGGACAATTGTAACCAGTAACACACTTGGTTATTAATTTGCAGCATCCAGCTGGCTTGCTATAGGTGAAGTAAGCCATATTTTAATCTGGGCATAAACATTTGGATGGCTGAGTAATTCTAGATGATGCATGCTATAGCCTACCCACTGATTAAACTGACTAAACGACAAACAAAATTCAGCTTTCGAGTGGTAACCTAAGGCGCTATTAAGCGGAACCAGGCCATCACCCATCAGTCGATCGCTAAAATCACCCTCTCGTTTGCCCATAGTTGCGGCGAGTGTATAGCAGACTACGCCTGTTGGCAAAGCAACCGGTTGACGACTATCAGCTCTGGGCTCGAAACGGTCACATCCCTGCCAATCACTATCCAACAAGTTGCCGTAGCGTAAATCAGTAATTGCGGCACTACGAATTTTCGCAAGGCGCGCCAATTGTGAGGTACAGCGATTACTTGATAGAATTGTATCAACCCAATTACCCCGGCGCTCTAAGGGGGACCCATGATGAGGCGTACCGACAAAAATGAGTCTACTTAAACATTGGAGCCAGTGGTGTCCCTCAATCGCGCCATAGTGGCAGGCACTGCGTGCCACTAGACCACCTAAACTGCTACCGACAATCACTATATCTGTTACTGGAATTGGCCATTGGTTTACCAGCGTTGCCAGCAAAGCGCTAAACTCCTGCCCATTAGTGGAAATGTGACAACCACTATTATAATGCAAACAGACACATGTTGAGCCTTGAGGTACAAAAGCATGCTCAACTCCACCCTGCAATGAGTCAGCCGATGACCTCGGCCATTGTAAGTCACTCATACAAATTCCATGCACCAACACCACCAGCTTAGTGTGGATTTCTGGTATAGCACTGGTCAGCGCTTGGCGCTCAAGTGTAAGTGGTTGACCATTGATTTTAAAAGTCATCGGGATAGCTAGAGGATGACCCGCGACCGCAAGAGCATCGCCCAAAACACCATTGATTACCGCCCGCAAATTTTTAGAGATGCGCCCTTGCAGGTACCCGAAAAGAAAACCATTAGTCCGCGTATTAGCATTACCTAAGCTGCGCCCTAGCCAACCTCTTGCCAAGGTATATGAATCAAGTAAATGTGCCGATAACAATGTAGTAATAGGAGTGGTGAACTTCATGCTGGTAGTCGCCTTTGTAATATCTAAATATTTATTTTTTTTCTATCAAGTCGGCTTTGTGCTTTAAAAATGTCCAAGATAATGATTATCCAGCAATACAACTTCTTATATCACCATACAATAGCTTGTTTCAACTCTCAATCCCCCTTACGATACAAGGCATACTGCTATGATATTCCTGTTTTTCAGTGATAGTTATAGACTTATAAATCCCAATACACATTATTTGATTGAACGTATTTTTTGATTCAATATGTAGTTAACAGATGCCTTACAGGAACTCAAACCCATGCAGATCCCAGCGAAAAGAACCTTTAGTGACATAAGCAAAGCTACTGGCACCAGTGCGCAACCTAATTCTGCAAACCCTCAAGCAGAGTCAACTGCAAAAAAACAATCGCATCTAAGCGCAGATATCAGTGCAATAGAGCCACTAACCACAGCTGTTACCCCGCATAATCTTCACCATTGTTCTGATCAAAGAGCCGCAACAACGCAACAAGTTGATCTTCACGAGCTAAAGGCTCAAACACCGCAGAGAGCAACACTTAACACCTTGCCAGATGCTTTATTGAAAAAAATCATTGAGCACGCTTTTCCCGTAGTAACTTTATATTATGCTGCTAACAGCCATTGGACAGCCAACCATCAAGTATCGGACTCAAGCAATATTTTGCACGATGAGCAAAACTTGGTCGGCATTACCAATACTACTCAAGCACTTACAGATTTAAAAGACTTACTTAACTTGAGCCTGAGTTGTAAAAGCGCAAACCATTTAATTAAAACCGACTACCTCAAACATATTGCTATTCACGCCTGGCACCAATGTGACACTTCCCTAGCTCAAGATGATGACGGCAATATTCTAACACAAGACCATATGAGCTCTTTACCGCAAGGGTTGAAATCACTGTTAGTGAATGGTGCCAGGGCCAGTGCTCTGCCCCAGTTAACTCGGCTTGAGAATATTCAAGTATTAGATTTAGACCGCTGCAGCTTTAAAAGCGCGCAAGATCTCAGCAGCCCCTTGACGCATCTCAACATAATGCCAAAGCTTGATCGATTGAGTATTTCGCAATCTAAACTAAGCCTTGAAGATTTATTGGCGCTACAAACGCTAGATAAACTCACATCCCTACGGCTCTCTCACTTAGCAGGCCAGGTCAATAATAGAGAATTATTTAATTCAATCGGCGGCCTTGCCTCGCCCATAAAAGAATTAGAAGTTGCCTGGAATAACTATACCGCACCACTATCTGACAACAATCTCTACCAATTAACTTTACTTGAAACGCTGGCACAACTTAATCTGAGCGGGCATGCGCCCCTAGCACTGTCTATGCTCGAACAGCTGGTCCCCTTAAAACAACTAGCCACTATTCAACTGCGTAAAAGTGCTCTGGTAGATCCAGGTACCGCCAAAGCGTTAAGCTTATTAACCCAACTTAAAAACTTAAACCTAACTGACAATAAACTCGAAGACCCAGCAGTTCGACAACTGCAGTCGGCACAATCATTAACCAGCTTGCAACTTAAACGAAATTTAATCACCTCGGAATCCATTAATAGCGTTATTGCGAATATGAAAAACCTAAGGCAAGTTGACGTCTCTTTTTGCATGCAAGTTAATTATGATGGCTTCAATCTTGCCGATCTGGGTCATCTAACTCAACCACTCATTCCCTGGGAAGCCACAGGTGAGATAGAGGTATATGATCGAGGATCTTTTTGGGAGGGTTTAATGATGAGTCCGGTCATAATGCATCCGTTAGAGCCAGATCCAAGTGGTTTTGCTCCCACTGAAACTAGCCATGCGTCACATCCAAGCGAGCCGTTTCAAGCTAAAGCAGATCATTGGCCAGTGAGTAATGACCGCTGGGCAGAATTACATAATTTACCGCAGAAGGAACGCCTCCAGGCAGCCATAAGTGCTATGTTATCCGATACCCAAAAATATCAATTTAATCAACAGCCTGCAGGTCATATCAGGAAACAAATGCTAAGTGTCTTTTTAACTCCAGCTCAAATAAGAGCAATTGATGCGCTTAAGACTGCGCCATAGGATAAAATTATAAGCTCGCTTATTCGTTGCGCAAGACACTCGCTGGGCGAAAGTTAAATAATGTTCGATTACCAAGATAACCAATCCCCCAGATTATTAGCATGCAAACCGCAACGGTTATAAGAATAATTTCGGGCATAAAATCAAACTCTTGACCGCCGAGTCTGGCGTTAATCAACATGGCAGCACAAGTGCCAATAATAGAGGCGATAACTGAAGTGATCAGCGCTAATAATAGCCATTCAGCGGAGCAGCTTTTAAGAATATCGCTTTGGCTTGCGCCAAGCACCTTTAATATAGCAATATCATACATCCGCTGTTGTATGGTGGAACTCAGCGCACTGGTGAGCACTAAGACTCCTGCCAGCAAGCTAACAGCAACTGTAAGCCTTAGAGCCGTTGCAATATGACCCATCACCGTTTGTACCATATCAATGACTTCTTGGGTTCGAATAGCCATTACCTCTGGAAACTCTTGCGCCAGCCTTGCGATAAGCTGCGCTTCTTGGTTGGAATCTTTATCCAAGTAAATGGTTGCCAAGCTAGTATGCGGAAAATCTTCGATTGAATCTGGCGCACCATTGCCTGGGGCAAGTATCATGGCAAAATTTAATTGAAAACTTGAGTAATCAATTTTTCGAGCATTGGTAATTGTCGCGGTAATATCTTCACCTAATATTTTAACAGTCATGGTGTCGCCAACAGCAACATCCATACCTTGTATAAAGCGCTCATCCACCGACAATAATGGTGGGCCTTTATAATCTGCTGGCCACCATTCGCCTGCAACAATATTGGCATTTTCTGGTGGATTTTTACTGTAGCTAATACCTCTATCGCCACGTATTGCCCAGCTAATATCTTCGTCCACCGCCACATCGGCTACAGGTCTACCAGCCAAGTGAGTAATACGCCCGCGTACCATAGGCGATAAAGTAATTTCATCTGGCTTGGCAAATTCGCGCAACAGTGTCTTAATAGCAGCTTTTTGCTGGGGCTGTATATCGATAATAAATAAGGTGGGTGCACGACTTTCGGCAATATCTTGAATACGCTTTTGAAAGTTAGCCTCTGTTAATGTCAGCGCAATTAATACGGTTAAACTAATCCCAATTGCAAAAACAACCGTGCCGGTTGATGAGCCAGGGCGATGAATATTGCCCAAGGCTAACTTGAGCCAAGGGGCTCGCTGTTTTAAAAAACTTGCGCCTTTAATTTTTAAGGTAAGTTTTTTAATGAAATAAGTACACACAGCAAACAGCCCAAAAGCAATACAAATAACCCCAAGCGTGCCAGCGATCATGGCTCTATCACTGGCATTGTAAACTAAGGTAGCACACAATAAAATAATTAATACTAAGCTCAAGCCATGCGATGCCTTGGATGAACTAAAAACTAAAGTAGTGGTTTTACTACGAAATAAGAGCGCAGGCTTTATATTAACTGCACTCAATAGCGCTGGTATGGAAAACAGATAAGCTATAAGCACCCCATACCAGAGAGCTAGCAGTGATGCTGGTAAATAAAGACCAGTTTCATCGCTAATTGACGGGATGACCTCTGCCAAAATAGGCACTAAAACCAGAGTCACTATGGCCGCAATAATCACTCCAGCAAGCCCACCAATAATGGCTAAGCTGCCAATTACTAAAGTATAGGTCTGCAAAATGAGACGTCGAGATGCACCTTGCACCTTGAGCACTGCGATAATAGGTGATTTTTTTGCAAGATAAGTGCGCGCACTACTGCCAATACCAATACCGGCGATCAAAAAAGTAGCCAAGCCTGATAAGTTCATAAACGCAATCAGCTGGTTTAAAAACCGCTCTAGGGATTGGTTGCCGTCGGTGCCAGTGCCTACCCGCCATGAGGTTTTCGGAAACTTTGCTTCAAGCTCATGCTCGACTTGTTGTTCGTAGTCATCATTGGCAAGTATATCTTTCGGAGTAAGTACCCGGTAACGGTGTTTTACTAGGCTAAATGTGCTCACAAGGCCAGATGCATCCAGTGATGCTTGGCTCATCATCACCCGTGGGCCGAAGTTAAATATTTGTACAGCTCTGTCGGGTTCACGCTTAATAGTGGCGCGGATAATAAAGCTTGCACTACCGATCTTAACTGTATCGCCAAGCTTCATTTGTAATTGTGACAAAAGCATTGGGTCTATGGCAACGCCTTTGCCGGCAAAAACAGCTTGAGCTGTTAGAGGATTGTCATTGGTGCTTTCGTTAAAAGATAGCTCGCCTATAAGTGGATACTGGGCATCTATAGCTTTGAGTTCAATTAAGGTGCTTTGATCGTTAAAATGCATCATGGAGCGTAATGTGGCCACATAAGACACCTGGCCATAGGTTTGTAAAAACTCTACTTGCTTGGTGGTTGCTTGAACCCCTTTGATTTGAATTTCCATATCACCACCAAGTAAGCTTTGCGCTTCATTGGTCAGCGAATTTTTAACCACCGAGCCGAGTGTATTCACCGCGGCCATAATAGTGACGCCCAGTACAAGGCAGGCTAAAAATACACCAAAATGTTTCCAGCCGTGTTTAAGCTCTTTAAGAGCAAGTTTGAGAGATATGTTATAGCTTGGTTTCATTATGCTCGTTTTCATCGAATAACCCGCCTTCTAAGTGACCATCTTGAATAAGCAATTGCCGAGATGTCATTGCTGCTAATCCAGTATCGTGGGTAATAAGTACGAGGGTGGTGTTGTGCTCTGCTTTGAGCTTAAATAACAATTCAGTAATATGTTGACCATTGTCACTATCGAGATTACCAGTTGGCTCATCTGCCAATAGAATTTTGGGTTTGGTAGCAAAGGCGCGAGCCAAAGCCACCCGCTGCTGTTCACCACCAGAGAGTTGATCTGGGTAATGGTGCAAGCGGTGAGCCAAGCCAACGCTGGTTAGGCTTGCTATGGCTTGGTTGGCTATGGCTTGGTTAGCACAGTCATTAAAGCCGGCAAGCTCAAGCGCAATTTCTACATTTTCATAGGCCGTCATAGTTGGAATCAGATGAAAGTTTTGAAACACTACACCTATATTTTTACGGCGAAAATCCGCCAGCTGGTCTTCATCAAAAGCAGTAATATTTTGACCGGCGATAATAATTTCGCCTGCAGTTGGTTTTTCAACCCCAGCAATTAACATCATCAAGGATGTTTTACCCGAACCAGAAGCACCTATAATACTTATAGCGCTGCCTTGCTGTACTTGAATAGAGATATCATGCAAGATAGGTTTAGGTTGTTTATCTGGCCCAGCTAGGCTTAATGAAATATTGGTAAGAGAGATTATGGCTTCATTTTTACGCATCACGCTTCTCATTGGGTTACTCACTTGTGGTTTAACGTCGCATGCACTTGCTGCAACCGCAAACACTAAGACTATTATGCTTTTTGGTGACAGTATTATAGCTGGATACGGCCTTGATGAAAGCGACTCTCTGGCGGTCAAACTTGCCAGCTCTATCAACAAACAACAGCCTCGCGTCAAAGTGATTAATGCTGGTGTTTCTGGTGAGACCACCAGCGCTGGCTTAAGCAGGCTTGCCTGGTCCTTAAAACGTAACTCACCAGATATTGTGCTGCTTGCCCTCGGTGGCAACGATGTATTGCGCGGCTTAAACCCCGCCACTACTCGCAACAATCTTGATGCTATGCTTAAAATTCTGCAAGCCCAAGATGTACAGGTTATATTTTCAAAGGTACAAGCTCCAGCAAACCTTGGCCAAGAATACATTAAACAACTTGATGCTGTTTATACAGAGTTAGCCCAAAAGTATGATGTACCGCTTTACCCATTTTTACTGCAAGATGTGTTTAGCAAACCCCACTTTATGCAGCGCGATGGCATTCACCCAAATGCTGCAGGGGTAAACATTATTGCCAAGTCATTAGGTGATTATATAATTGAATTTATGGCAGATAAGTAGTTTAATTATGTGCTGGCTTGAAGCACAATTTTAATTGCAGTATCCATACATTCTATAACGTCACCGGCCACAATTTTCTTCCGCCTTCTGGTTTCTACTTCACCGTTCACTACAACCTGACCATCATCGATGGCAGATTTTGCTTCAGAACCGCTGGCTACAATCCCTTCAAACTTGAGTATTTTATAGAGCTCGGTAGGCTCGGTGGTGATTGCAACTTCTTTCACTTGATTCGCCTTATATGCATTGTTAAATAATATATGAGTTAACTTGTTTTATCTGCAATATCACCTGCCAGAGTAACAAAAGAGACCAGCAGACTTACAAATACTAAATAGGTGGGATAAAGCACAGCCTTAACCCGGGCCCTGGCATGCCTAAACCTAGGCCACAATTGTGACAATACCAATATAATACAAGGTATGCCTAAGGTATTACCCACCACAAACCCAACCAATAGACTAACAGATTTAAACTCAAGCCCTGCTGCTATTACAGCAAGCGATAAAAAAATATTAACCAGGGTAAGAATAAACGCCCAAAGGGCTAGTAATTTCCATTTATTGGTATGGCTTGTGTCTTTTGACTGAGCATCCTGCTCAACTGATCGATTGGAATCATCCGCTGGATTTGTCACAACCTCTCCTCCTTGTTATTTAAAAACTAAAATCATTTACATTAAAGCAGAGAATTTACGACGTTGAACGATAAATTTGTTTCTATAGTTTTTACAAGTACATCAACAATGACTTAATAATGTAAATAACTTCTAGTCCAAACATGTATTTTTCCTTTAACACTAATTGTCAAAAAGGACAGGGACAGTATTGATGGAATTGCTCACCGCTCTGTGGGCGCTCAAAATATAAGTCACTGGCGTGTAGTAGCAAACGATCAGCCATGGTTTCACTTTGATTGCTTGCGTAAAGATCACAACCAAGAATTGGATGATCTATTAAGTGGCTGTGAATTCGTAGTTGATGGGTGCGCCCAGTTGAAGGGGTAAATTCCACTATGCTGCGACGAGGCTGCGCTAATCGATTGTTAGGTATTAACGTCTGGCTTTTCAATAGTCACTGTTAAATTTTTAGCGTCGCCTGCAAACCACTTTTGTACATAGAGCGAGCCGATAATAGGCGCTGTACCTTCTTTGGGTACCTCTTTGTAGCGCAGGCTATTTTTAGTTTCTTTTTCAATCTCAAACTGAATTGTTGCTTTTGGCATTTTTGGTTCCTTAATTAATAGAGCTGTTTATAATAACTTGCAATAGAAATATAGTTTCTCAGAAAAGTAATCTGTCGAAAAATGTGAAATGCAATAGTATTCATCAGCTTTTGAGACAAATTAATTTGCTGGAAATATAATATATAGTTTTTAAACGATTTTAAAGTCACCCCACCAAAAAGCGTAAATCTAAAGTAGCGGCTGCTTTATGGTTTGGCTGTGCTTGAGGTATTTGAATAATACCGGGGGTATGGCCAATGGTTTCAAAGCGCGCAAGCTTACGGCCTTCGGCTTCATTGTCATTAACTGGAAAGGTGTTGTAATTTCGCCCGCCTGGGTGAGTCACATGATAAGTACAACCACCTAGTGAACAATGATTTAATGTATCGATTATATCAAATGTAAGGGGGGCATTAATTGGTACATCTAAATGGCCACTTATTGGCTGGGGCCAGGCTTTAAAACGAATTCCTGCAACTTCAACCCCAGTCTCATTGGTTGGCTGCAATGGTACAACCTGGCCATTACAAGTCACTAGATGGCGACCTTGGACAAGCCCTGTGACTTTAAGCTGTAAACGCTCAACCGAGGCGTCTATCAAGCCGTTAACCACTGGTCGTGGCTCTAAAGCAGTTTGTAAACTTAAAGTTGCTTGACCAACTTGAGCACTACCACAGTGTGGGAAACGAAACGCAAAAAATGGTGCAAACCATTCAGCCGCCAGCATAAAACCACCGGCTTTAAGTCTTGCCACTACTGCTTGCATATCTTGCCATAAATAATAAGGCAGACGCCATTGATCATCTAATTGACTGCCCCAAGCAATTAATGGCTTGGTATAAGGCGTATGCCAAAAATGGGCAAGACAGACGCGAATTAAAAGAATTTGTACAAGATTCATTTGTGGGTGAGCTGTAGTGGCAAAACTAGTGAATTTAAGTACACCCTTATCATCAAGATAAGGGGCCTGCCCAGCTGCATCTATCAATTCACCAGCAAATACATAAGCTAAACTTGGATGATTATGCCAAAAGCTTGTTAACGAGCGCAATACATCTGGCCGCTGCTGTAACAGGTTGTTTTTTGGTGATGTGCCACTGACAATAATATGATGACCACCACCGCTGGCAATACGCCGACCATCTTGCATAAATTTTTCACTGGTTAAGCGCGCCAAACGGGCTTGGGTATAAATACTGGTGGTCATAGTCTTTAATGCAGACCAACTCAGTGCAGGCTGAGCTTTAACCCTGATTATACCTGGCTCGGGTATGATGCTAAAACAGGCAATTTGATGATCAGCGGCTGGCGTATGACCTTGTAATATCACTGGTATTTGTAAGGCTTGTGCGCTTGCTTCCAGGACTTTGATCAATTGCAAAAAATGGGCAGTAGATGGCAGCGGCGGTAAGGAGAGATGAAGAATCTTATGCTGTATCCGAGCTGAGAGCGGAGTATTTATTACATCATTTGACTGGTGCGTCTGTGGTGGTAATTGCGGTAATAGTTGTGATAAGAAGCTGGCTAAAGGCAAACTCAAAGCCACTGGCGTGTTTGGCTCTGTAGCCACATAAACCGGCAGAATACAAGTGGTTTGAATACCAAGCTGTTGGGTGAGTGACTCTAAAAAAGCCTGGGCTGTTGCTATATCATGCTGTAAGGGTTGGTCTGGCTTAGCGAGTAAGGTTTGATCTTGCCAAAGAGGTTGACCGTCAATACGCCATACACAGGTGATCACCCAATGAGTTAAAGCTGCATCTGCTGAATATTTATCACACAAGATGGTTAAACCACTGGGTGCCAATTGGTTTTGTAATCGTGCAGCTAAATCAATTGCGAGTGATTTTTTATGACCAACCTCCCCTTGGCTTTTATCCTTGGGGTCGGCGTCTAAAGTGTCATAATGCCAAATGGATGCTTCACGATCATCCAGCGCAACAAAAGTGGGTTGGCAGCTCATATTAAACTGCACGTCTTGCGCGGTAAGACTGGCATCAACCTCTGCACCTAACGCATCTATAGCCTGCCACTGTGATTGCGAATATGGCTGTGTCACCCGCGGCGTTTGTAGAATACGAGTAATTGACATGCGATGTTCTAGCTCAGCCTGCACCCCAGCTTCAATGGTACCAGTCACTGGCGCGGCACTTGAAGGATTAGGCGTACAGCACAGTGGAATATGGCCTTCACCAGTAATTAACCCGGACGTTGGGTCAAGGCCAACCCAGCCTGCACCCGGTAAATAAACCTCGGTCCAAGCGTGTAAATCCGTAAAATCAACCTCGGTACCAGATGGCCCATCCAGAGATTTCACATCCGCCGCCAGCTGAATTAAATAACCGGATACAAAGCGGGTTGCTAAACCAAGATGGCGTAGCGCCTGACATAAAAACCAAGCCATATCTCGACAAGAAGCACTGCCTAAATTGAGCGTTTCTTCACAGCTTTGCACACCTGCTTCCATTCGCACTCGGTAGGTTAAGCATTGGCTCAACTTTTGATTAATAGCCACTAAAAAACCGATAATATCTTGGCTCTGCTGATCAACAGTTTGCATCCAAGCCAGCAAGCCCGCTGCTGCTTCTTTAATTTCTAAATAAGGCGCAAGCTCTTCGCGTAAACTCTGCTCGTATTTAAAGGGAAAAAATTTAGCGTAGTCTTCCAGAAAAAAATCAAAGGGATTAAACACTCGAATTTCGGCCAGTAAATTAACCTCAATTTTAAATTCGTTGACTTTGTTTGGCACAACAACTTTGGCTAAAAAATTACCAAAGGGGTCTTGATGCCAATTAATAAAATGTTCTTTGGGTTCAATATGTAAAGCATAGGCTTGTATGTGCGTATGCACATGAGGCGCAGGCCGCAAGCGAATAGTTTGCGAGCCAAGAGTTGCCGTTTTACTGTATCGATAATGAGTTACATGATGTAAAGCTGTAAGAATGCTCATAATTTTAAACCTTAGAATCAAGTCACTTTCCCTTCGCAGTATATGCTGCTATGTTCAATTTAGCACGAACTCTACCTGATAAGTTTACAGCGCTGTTTGTTAACGCTTATATATGGTGAGCTTACGGCTCGGTTGCTTGACTTAAACTCTTAGCAATGCATTAGCAATTCAAAATTAATCATCACTCGAACATCTGGAGTAACCGTGTTCACAATACCACCGCTTACGAGCGATATTTTGACCTTAAGCTTTGATGCCCAAAGCTCGCCTTCCATTAAAATTGAGCTGCCGCAAAAAGTAGCTGGTAGCCACTCTCATGGATGGGGTTTTGGTTGGTACCCGAACAATCACCTATCGGCCATGGTGACTAAAGACCCAGCAGCCCATGGCGAGCAAGTGCTCGTGGATGCTATTACGGATTGGTCTAATTTTCGATCAACAGTATTTTTCTGCAAGGTGCGGGGCGCTAGTAAAGGCTATAGCTCAAAAGAAACTCAGCCCTTTGCTCGCAGCTTTGCTGGACGAGACTGGCTATTTATGCACAACGGCGATTTAGATAAAGCTGCATTAAATACATTACATGGCACCCAATCACGATTGCTTGAGCCTTTAGGCAATACCGACTCGGAATTAGCATTTTGCAATTTACTTGCCCATATGCATACTGGTGATGGCCGTAAGATAACTGATATTAACCCAAACATATGGCTTGACTGGTTTAGACAGTATGATGAACTTGGCAGCGCCGATATGTATTTAAGTGACGGCGAAAGTACGCTGTGTTTTCATGGCACACAATCATCCAAAGGGCTCTATTATGCCCGTTTGCAACCGCCTCACCGCTTAAGTCATTATACTGCCGAGGCTGCCCAAATTCTTCTGCCTGACCCGCGAGATAGCCACCGGACACTATTAATTGTCAGCTCCTCACCCTTTGCAGAGGGTGAATGGCAAGCAATGCAACCTGGCCAGCTGATTATCATTCGCCGAGGCAATATTGTCTGGAATAGCTTGCCCACCAGCCAAACACCAACTGAGGCGCCAGTTGCAACACCACCACAACCAGCAGATGTAGAGACACCGCAAGTGGCAGATGAGCCGTCGGCAAATAAGTCGTCGAATAAGTCATCGAATAAGTCGCCAAATAAACAGTCGCAAGCGCATATTTTAAATACTCGTGCTATTACTGAAACCAAAGATGGCCAAGCACTCAAGTACCGTTTATTTGAAATAACGCATAACACCTACTATGACTATTCAGCTGCAGTTGAGCACAGCACCCACACGTTTCGCCTGCAACCAACCGATGACCCAATACAAGAAGTAGTCACTTCTAAACTGACTATTTCATCACCAGCGGAAGAAATTCAATACGAAGATGTATTTGGCAACCAAGCGATCTATTATATTATTGGTAAGCCCTATACCAAGCTTGCAGTAGAAGCCACCAGTGTTGTAAAAATTTTTGCCGCACCACCAGATGACCATAGCCTTTCACGCCGACAAACCTCAATCCCACTGGCCTGGATGCCTTGGCAACGGCAAATGATGATGCCTTATTTATTACCCATTGAATTACCAGAATCACAATTAATTGAATTAACCGACTATGCTATGAGTTTCGTTGAACGCAATGATTATCATCTGTTAAAAACCATTGAAGATATTAATACCAGCATTTATCAAGATTACAATTACGTCTCCAGTAGCACCTCGCTTATTACAACACCATTTGAGGTCTACACTTCAAGGCAAGGCGTGTGTCAAGATTTTGCAAATTTATTTATTTGTTTGACTCGATTGTTGAGTATCCCCGCACGCTATCGTATGGGATATATTTATACAGGTGCTCATTATACGAATAAAATTCAATCGGATGCCTCTCACGCCTGGGCTGAAGTGTATTTACCTTATGTGGGTTGGCGTGGTTTTGACCCGACTAACGGCTGTTTAGTCAGCCAGGATCATATACGAGTTGCTTGTGGCCGCAACTATTTAGATGCAACCCCTACTTCAGGCACTATTTATAAAGGTGGCGGCGAGGAAATCTTGGCAATCGAAGTTAAAATGCGCGAGCTTTTCGAATAATTTGAATTTGTAATCTCAAATTAAAAGTGTAAATGTACAAGGAGTACTCACAGTGGACTTTCATGGATATACAACTGGTAACTTTTATGACGAATTAATTAATACAGATGGTGAACCACGACCAGACGCCCAGCAACTGGTTGAGCATATTAACGCCTTACCCCAACATGAGCTGCGCAATCGTCAAAAGGCTGCCGAACGTGCGCTGCATCAGCAAGGCATTACTTTTAGTGTCTATGGTGATAAAAAAGGCACAGAGAAAATATTCCCCTTTGACGTGCTACCACGCATTATTACAAGTAATGAGTGGACCTCGCTTGAACTGGGTATGAAACAACGCATTAAAGCCTTAAATTTATTTATCGACGATATTTATAATGATCAAAAAATTCTTAAAGATGGCATAATTCCAAAGGATTTAGTGCTGTCATCCGAATGTTATTCACCAGAATGCCAAGGCCTTAAACCGCCTAAAGGGATTTGGATTCATATCACCGGGACTGATTTAGTACGTGATAACAGCGGTGAATTTTATGTATTAGAAGATAACCTAAGATGCCCATCGGGAATTTCCTATGTCTTACAAAATCGCTCTATTTTAAAACGTACCTTACCTAAAGCATTTGCAGCCATGCACGCCCGGCCTGTGTCAGATTATGGTGATCATCTCTATGAAACCCTGCGTCATATTGCCCCAGCAGGTATTGATACACCAAATATTATTGTTTTAACCCCGGGTATTTACAACTCAGCTTATTATGAGCATAGTTTTCTCGCCCAACAAATGGGTGTCCCACTTGCGCAAGGCAGTGATCTCACGATTATTGATGATCATGTTATGTTGCGCACCACCCGAGGTTTTGAACAGGTAGATGTTATTTATCGACGTATTGATGATGATTATCTTGATCCGCAAGTATTTAATAAAGACTCTTTATTAGGCGTGCCTGGTATTATGGAATGCTACCGGAAAGGCAATGTCGCCTTAGCCAATGCCCCAGGTACAGGTATTGCAGATGATAAAGCGGTCTATGCCTATGTACCGCAAATCATTCAATATTATCTTGGTGAAGAGCCAATTATTAACAATGTACCGACCTATATTTGTGATGATGCAAAAGCTCGTGATTATGTGCTGGCGAATCTTGATAAGCTTGTGGTTAAAGCTGTTAATCTTTCCGGCGGCTACGGCATGCTGATTGGGCCTGTGTCTACACCTGCAGAGCGCGCTGAATTTGCTGCCAAAATCAAAGCCAACCCACGTGATTATATTGCCCAGCCAACGCTTGCATTATCCCGCACACCCACCATTATCGATGATGTAATCGAAGGCCGCCATGTGGATTTTAGACCTTACATACTCTATGGCGAATCAATATTTGTCTTACCAGGCGGCTTGACCCGTGTGGCATTAACCAAAGACTCTTTAGTGGTTAACTCATCACAAGGCGGCGGTAGTAAAGATACCTGGGTACTTGGCGAGGCAGCTGATACTTTAAATGAAACACATTCGTCGCAAGCAACAAGGGGATCAGGCCATGCTTAGTCGTACTGCAAATTCTATTTATTGGATGAGCCGCTATCTTGAACGTGCCGATAACGTGGCTCGGTTTATTGATGTGAATACTCGATTAATTCTCGATATGGGTCGCGCGCGACAAGATGCGCAGTGGGAGCCTTTGGTTTTAGCCACTGGCGATGAGGAAGAATTTAAAAGCCGCTATACCACCTTTGATGAACACTCCACTGTTAAGTTTTTAACCTTCGACAAAGAGAACCCAAACTCAATTTTAAGTTGCGTGCAACACGTGCGAGAAAATGCTCGCACAGTGCGAGAAATTATTTCATCAGAAATGTGGGAAAACATTAACGCGCTCTATCATTTGGTCAGAAAACACAGCCGTAAACGTGAAATAGATGACTTACAAAAGTTTTTAAAGCAGGTGCATCAGGCAACCCACCTCTTTGCTGGTCTTATTGAAAACACCATGTCCCACACGGAAAGTTGGCATTTTGCGCGGATGGGTCGACTTATTGAACGAGCTGATAAAACAGCTCGCATGCTTGATGTGAAATATTTTTTATTACTGCCCACAGGTGAAACTGTGGATTCACTGCAAGATACAGTTGAATGGGGCGCTGTGCTTAAATCAGTCAGTGGCTTTGAAATGTATCGCAAGCAATTTCACCGCGCCCAATATAAAAATGTCACGCAATTTCTTATTTTGGATGAAGACTTTCCAAGAGCTATTAATTATTGTATTAATATGGCAGCCCGCTCCTTAATGATTATCGTCAAAAGCCTAGAAATTGAAAATACTGCCAGCCAAGCAATGAGTCAATTTCAGAAGTTTCTAGCCGGTGCAACTATTGAAGATATTCTGGCAATTGGTTTACATGAGTTTATTGATGAAATACAGCTTAAATTAAACACTGTTGACCAGTGTATTTATCAATCATTTTTTGCGCTTAAAGAAAGTGAAGCCACAGCACACAAAGTTGACAAGCAAGTGTCTTGAATAACTTAACTGCTTACTTTTGATCGTATTAAATCAAAGGTATGTGGCTTGTGAATTGAGATGTAATTCGGCCAAATCGCACGCAATTAATTGAAATATCAATTGCACCTACAGACTTATGGAAAAAAAGCAATTGATTCAACTGGCTACTTTTCTAGCAGATCACCTTGAGCGATTTCAGACATAAAAAGATCCGCTACTTCGATTACCGATGAGCCATTAAGATTTGTTTTAAGTGAGAGGCAGCGGGTGACAATATCACGACCATCGGCTTTTTTTAATATGAGTGGATCGCCTACTTGCAGTGTATCGTTAATAACAAAACCTAATACATACACCCCGACTTCCTCAGTCTTAAAAACATCAAGCACATAGGCATGTGTATTCGAAAATTTATATCGCAGATAACCATCCATTTTCTCGTAATTGAGAAACGTAGAATTTGGCACTTTGCCTTGGGCAATAAAGATTGTTTGAATACAAGCAGCAGCCACTGTTCGGTCTGTTGTATCTGATAAGATCTGGTATAACTGATCAACTTGTGAGATTGATACATTATCTATATGAGCTCTAAGGCGTTGAACTTCTTCAAGAATTTGCATAATAACCCCACTACTGCTCTTTGAATTCATTAAGTGATAGCATACATTATCGAACACATAAAATCTAACGCTTTAATTTAATGCAGCGCCGCGCCGCTCTACCCACCTCCAAAAAAAACACCAAACACACCAAGCATATGCATCACTTTGAAAATACTTGGTATGTTTTAATTGACTTGATTGTATTAATCGTCAACTGGTACAACTGAGCTTAGATATTTATACTTTGTGGTATAAGTTGTGGCGATAAATACTCATAAGGTAGCAGCCCTTGCTGGACTAATTGAGCATTTCGAGCAGCGATATGTTGTTGTATAGCTTTTAATTGATATTGAAACTTCTCAACCATGGGAGCAATACGGTCATCTTTAAAATAGTTATGATCATATTGTCCAAGAGTAGTATATTGGACACTACCAAGTGTATGTAAAATCGCCAACTGCTGGCTTGCTGTGTCTATAGGTGCAAACTGCGCCAGCCAATCTTCTCGACTATGCTCAGCCTCTGTAGGTGCTGGTGCATAGCTCGCAAGCGGCATACTCGGTAAATAACTCATCAAGGCTGATTGCGGGAAATTAACAGCTGCATGTTGCGCACTGGCCGTAAAAACAATCATACTAAGCGCTCGAGATAAATACACTTTACTTTGAATTGAGCCAGATACAGCCTCACCGAAATCAGCAATTCGCCCACCTGTTGCGGCAACAACTTCCTGACCCCAAGCTTGTAATTCGGCGTCTTTTTGTACTGCTACGTCACTTGAATAAAATACATCTATATACTCACTAACCCAGCTGTTGATAGCCTCCCACACCATAAGCGCATCGTCACGATAAGGATATAATAAATTAGCGTCGTCTACCCCGCGAGCTTGAAAATCATGATCCGGCATTCGAGTGTTAAATTGAAAACCTTCTACCGCCTTGGCAATCACTTTATGGGCCGAGTCAATAGTGCCTGCCAATAATTTATCAACAAAATTACCTTTAGCAACCAAAAATTCTTTCGCTGCCCAATTAATAAAGGCAGTGCCTTCAAAATGGGGTGCAAGCAATTTGAAGACCGGATGAGATTGGGCAAACTGTCGATGACTAACAATCACAAAAGCTTCCATTACCAAATGTGTTTCGCCTAGGTGAGCTACAAGCTCGTGATAATTGGCATCAGCCACTTGCAACATATTTTTAGCCATTTCCCAGGCGTAGTTATCATTTGGTGTGAACACCTTGGCTTGCTCGGCACATCGAATAGCAAGGGGCATAATATGACCCATGTCGTTTTTATAAAATAATCCTTGTGTCTTATCTATATACTTCTGGCCGTTAGGAAAAGAGCTCGCCGCCAATTCATCAAGGTAAGGGTACTCAAGTAAAAATAGCCGATTGTCATTCATGGCTTGCTCTAAACTTACAGAGTCGTAACCTTTAATTGTGTGTAGTTGCGCCTCACTTAAAGGCACTTTTTCTTGCCAGTTCGCCGGCGCTCGTTTGATTGAAGTAGAATTTGGCCCAGCGACTCGATAATAGCCAAACATTTGATCAGATTGGAACCTATTAGCGACCAGAGGTAGAGGAATCCCTTGAAACAGCTCGGTATAATCACTTAATTTGCGGGCTTGAATATGAGTTTGTATTACAGCTTCTGAAGTAAGCTGCGAAAATATATTGACTAGGCTGTCAAGGTCATTTTGCGCGACAGGTTGCAAACCTTGAAATAAAATCTTTAACTCTTGATAACTATTGCTAGCTTTAACTGATTGAGGTGTGCTAGCGCTCTGGTTGTTACCCAATAAATCACCAGCCACCCAATGAATTATTTGCTTGGTTTGATCAACTACAAATTCTATATTGTCGTGCATATTGCGCTGCGAAAATTGCAGCCACTCGCGACTTTTAAATTTCAATGAAGCACGTTCTTGATTCCAGATAACATCTAGGATGACCTCACCAACTTGCTTGATCCATTGGAAGGTTGGATACTCTTGTTTTGGTAAGTGTTTAAGCATTGCTATCCCAGCAACTTGGGTATAATCAAACGTATATTCCGAGCGTTCTTGCGCTATTTGCTGGCTTCTAATATGTGGCTGTTTATCATTTTGCGTTAAAGTCGGCAAAGCCGCACGCACCTCTGCGAGTTGTTGCTTAAATGCTTGTATATCCTGAGCTAAATCTAATTGGGGTGACGCTGGTTTTTTGTCCACGCTCATATTGATCTCCTTTTGATCTTAAGCCAAAATCGGTCAGAAAAAAAACACTGATGATTGGTATTCGCTAATTGAAATTCTATTACTTATATTAAAAGCTACACATCAAAGGTAGACTAAATATTTTAAAAGGACATCCATGTTATTAGCTCATTATTTAAACAGGACATCCATATTTGGAATATTATATTTTTAAGATTCTAGTTGTGGCTATCCTTGAATGAACGTTCGCAGATTCCCACCTTAAAATAGAGGTAGTAATGTTATTACCAGACCACTGCAAAAAGCGGTAGCAGCAAGGTATGCTTGGTTTGAAAAGATTGGTACCCATGTGGTTAGCAGCACATGTAGAGGATTTCTAGGTTGAACTCGTAGAGTTATGGGTTTAATAGCTATTATACTAGTTTTCTGTATAAACTAGTTGTGCTGCATCTCTAATTTTGTCTTGATAGATACAAGTAATATCTAAGTAATTTTCATTATCACGAGCAAATTCTGATCCCTGCGTATCAAATGTTTTGAATACTTCAGTTTCAGATTGTTCAGCAAGTTCATTTGCATTAGGTGCTTCACATAGAGACCATATATCTGTTAATGAATCAAAATTATTTCGACATTCTAGCGATGTATTGGATTGGTTAAATGTTTTAAATTGATCGATTAGTGGATCACAATCAGTGTCCCAGGCTTCATTAGCAAGTTGTGCGTAGGCCTTGGCTGTGCCCTTAATCAATTCTTGTTGGCGGTATTTATCAGCACTTTCTACTACTCTTTCTGGATGCTCACAGGTGACTTTTAGAAAGGTTTCGTGGGCTTTTGCTTTTGGGGGGGTATCGGTTGTAAATTTATCAATTGCTTTCTCAAGTGATTCTGTTGCTTGTGTTGTTTTACAGCCAACAAGATTATCTTCAAATTCAGCAAAAGCAGTTTCACATGCATCGTCTATATACTGTAGGAAAGCTTCCTTACGAAAAGCTTCAAATCGACCTTGATTATCGTTACACTCACTTGACCATGCTTTATTTTCTAAATCTGTCAGCACTGTACCAGTCGGTTGAATCATAGCTGTGATTCGTCGTTCTTCACGTTGTCTTTGATCAACTGCACGAAGAGTACCGTAAATGCTGCCAGTAGCAATACCACCAGAACATATTAAACAACAGGTGAGGTACTTACATAGTGTTCTTTTACGCATGCAGGCACCTTCGCTAGAGGTCTGGTTGGAGGTTACCGGGATATCGGTACGGGTATTTAGATAAGTATTATCAGATGAAACTCGCATTGATGATCCTTTTTTTCATGAAATAATTGTGTACTAAATTTAGACGCCACTTAGTACGATAGTGATGGTATATTGTCAACCATTATTACAGCGTTCACACGAGCTTACCCTTACCCTAGTATCTTACTAACGCTTTGAGCTATCATAGTAATGGATAAATGCGATAAAACTATTATCTGAGCCCTGAACAATTTAAAAGTAAAAATTGCTTGGCAGAATATCAAGTTTTGTTGGAGGTGATGAGTGTAATCAAAGGGATATCTACATTGAATCCATCTAGAGTCGATAAACGTTTCCACCAAGAACAAGCCCTACTCGATGCAATGAGTGAAAATGCGGTACTGGTTGATCAACAAGGCAATATATTAATTACTAACTCTGCCTGGAGTCAATACACTCGACAAAACCGCGGTAATGAAACCAAATGTGGCACAGCAAATAATTACCTAGCCGCTTGCCGTGATGGTGACGAGGATGCCAAATCGGTGCTTAGCGGTTTAGAAAAAATATTAGCTTTTAAGTCCAGCAAGTTTGAACACTTCTATCCTTGTCATAGCCCAACTGAGAAGCACTGGTATATTATTACTATTACAGCCTATCCCGCTAATCAAAAAGGCATATGTGCCTTAATCAGCCATAACGATGTCACTCACTTAATTGAACGTCAAAATGCCATTGAAGCACGGGAAAATCGTTATATCACTGTCATTAATTCATTGATAGAGGGCATGGTTATCCAAAATCTTCGGGGTGAGATTACAACCTGTAATCAAGCTGCAGAAACTTTATTAGATATGCCTCTCAAAAAAATGCATGCCCAGAAATCTTTGGTACCCATGCAAAAATTATGGCATCAAGATGGATCTGAATTCCTCTTAAATGAATACCCACCATTATTTACTTTGAAAACAAGCCAGCCACTAGATGCTATAGTTGGTTTGGGTAATAAGTGGGATGACCTGAGCTGGCTTAAAATACACTCAACACCTATTTTTAACCACCCAGACGATGTAACACCTGTTGCTATCGTGACAACCTTAGTTTCAGTCACTAAAGAGCTTTGTCAGAATCAGAAATTACAAGAACTGAGAGATCGTTTCGAATTGGCCATTAATAGTGCAAAGATTGGCATTTGGGATTGGCATATAGATCAAAATCGGCTGATTTGGGATAATAATATGTTTTCCATTTATGGTTACAATCATAAAGATTTTAAAGGCAACTATGAAGATTGGTGTACACGTATTTATCCTGATGATTTACAATCGTTCGAAGAACACATTCAACAAGCTTTACATAATAACGTCCCTTTCGAAAAAGAATTTCGGGTAATATGGCCAGATAAATCCATACATATAATAAAGCCTTTTGCCATTGTTCGCCGAGATTCAAGCAATAATGCTGTGCGAATGGTAGGCGCTAATCAAGATGTGACCCTTTTGCGTTTAGGACAACAAACACTTCAGGAAAATGAACATCGTTTACAATTATTAATCAATAACCTACCTGTTGGTGCAATTTACCTTAAAGACAAAAAATTGTTTATGAATAACCGTGCAGTCAGTATTACCGGTTATCAGCAACATGAAATTTCAAATGTAAAATTATGGTTTAAGACGCTATTTAAAACCCAAGCAGATAAACTACTTAAGCAATACCAACACGATCGTAAACAAGGTTTTACACAAACTCGTTCCTATATGTTTGAACACAAAAATGGTCAACAGCGCTGGCTTGAATTCAATGGATTTATTTACGAAAATAACGAAGCTTGGATTATTACTGATATTACAGATCGTAAAATGACTGAAACACAATTAAAACATTTGGCATTTTACGATCCTCTCACCGATTTACCCAATCGATCAAATTTTGAATTTACATTAAATAAGGCACTAGTTCGTGCCGAACGGCATCACTTGCAGTTTGCAATATTACTCTTTGATATGGATCAGTTTAAACGTATTAACGACACTTATGGACACCCCATTGGTGATAAACTATTAGTATTATTTAGTCATCGTTTAAGTAAGCATTTACGTCAAGGCGATATGGTTGCTCGTTTGGGTGGAGATGAGTTTATTGTTCTTATTGAAAACGTCAAAGTATTTAAAGAGATTTCTCAGATCGCACAATACTTAATTACTGAGTTGCAAGCACCTTATATAGTTGAAGAAAACTTGGAACTCAAAATTTCTGTCAGCATAGGTATTAGTATCTATCCAACCCATGGAACAAACTCTATGCATTTGCTGCGGAATGCGGATACAGCCATGTATTTGGCAAAATCCAAGGGACGCAATACTTTCCGCTTTTATTCAAAGAATCTAACCGATATGATTGAACAACGGATGTCACTGGAATCACAATTGCGCGATGCCTTAAAATTAAACCAATTTGTTCTGTATTATCAACCTCTCATTGATGTAATGTCGGGTAAAATTTATGGAGCAGAAGCACTCATTCGTTGGCATAACCAAGCGGGTGAACTTATCTTGCCTGATGAATTTATTTCAGTTGCGGAAGACATTGGAATAATCGCACCTCTTGGTGAGTGGGCCCTACGCCGAGCTTGTGAGGATATGGTGCAATGGCATGACGAAGGATTATTGATCAGCAAGGTTGCTGTGAACTTATCACCTATCCAATTTGAGAAAGGTGACATTGTTAGTACTGTACTTGATACTTTATCGGCCACCCGCTTAGCCCCGCACTATTTAAATCTCGAAATTACCGAAAACACCTTGATATCACAGTCTGACACCATAGAACAGATAGTCAATACATTAAAACAACAGGGCATTATTTTTTCAATTGATGATTTTGGTACTGGTTATTCATCCTTACTTTATTTAAAACGTTTTGCCGTAGGGCAAATTAAAATCGACCGCAGTTTTATTAAAGATATTCCTGGCGATACAAATGATGTTCAACTTGTTAAGACTATTATTAACATGGGTCACAATCTTAATCTTTTAGTACTTGCTGAAGGAGTAGAAACACAACAACAACTGGATTTTTTACGAGAATTATCCTGTGATTCATATCAAGGGTATCTGATGAGTAAACCCGTAGCTGCTAATGAATTTAAAGCGCTTTTACAAAGCGAACAGTTTTAAAAAGACACTCATTTTAATTGGAATTTTTTTTAGAAGGACACCCAAGTTATCTTTTAAAAGGAAATTTTTTAATAGTTTTAATAGGACACCCAAGTTTAATAGTTTTAATAGGACACCCAAGTTTAGTTTTAATAGGACACCCAAGTTAGCATAAAACCGTAAAACGGACACCCATTTTAATTCAATAAAAAAATACTGTTTATAGATCATCTCTTGTCAATTATTCATTGAGCATAAAATTAATAGGGGTTTTAAACTAGAGAATTGACATAGAATTATTTTTTTCATGTCGGTACAATCTGATATAAGAGATGAATATGGACATTTTCATGTACTTTTAAAGCAACAAATACATTTGCCAAAAGTTTAGATCATAAAAATGATCAGCGGATATTTAGTATTAATCAACCAAACAATAACCGCCCTGCTCCAATCCCTTGTATTCGACTTCGCTTTAAAACAAACCTCGCTTGATCAAACGCTTGCTTGTCACCTACAAAATATTTAAACTTGCGCTCAAACTCGGTGGTGAGTGTTAACCAATTCTGAATTTCAATCCCTAAACGGTTCAAAATTGGCGGGGCGTTGTAAGGTATCTTGCCTTTTTTATTACGTTTGAGTTGCCGACCTGTCCAATCTACCAACTCAAGATAATCAGTCACATGATATTGAATCCCTTTTGGTACGTTCAATCGTTCATTACCTACAAAAGGGAGTAAAGTCTGGGGTTGTTGATCTTGTCGGTTAGGTCTTCGACTTTTTTGAGCTTTACAAGCGCGCTGCTTAACAGAGGTATGAATAGACTTTTCTGGAGTTTTCGCAATTTGAGAGCGGATTGGATTTAAGTCAACATAAGCCATGCACGAGAGAATAGCCTTATCATCCAGCAATGCTTGAGATTTAAATCGCCCTTCCCAAAAACGGCCAGTACACTCATCTTCTTCGTTGGCTAATCGGGCAATATACTCATTAATACAACGAATAAACCAGCTTATATCCATTAAACGCTCGCGCCAAATCATGGCCAAAGTATCAACTGCATCCAGTTCTGCTCGAGTCAGCTGCTCGCCAGCACGATATTTTTGAATCAATGGCGGCCCTTTAAAAATACTACACCAACGCTCAATCACATCATTTATAGACCATTTTTGAGCTGAAGTTTCATCAATATAAATAACGACGTGGTAGTGATTACTCATGATTGCAAAAGCACAAACATCAATAGCAAAAATAGACTGGAGCTGCTCAATACGCTCTTCAAGCCAGCCCCTACGATGGCCAAAATCTCGACCTGTAAGTTGGTCTTTACCGCAAAGAAATGCTCGCCGAACACAGCGGGTCACACAATGGTAATAGGGAGTTGCGTCAAGAGAGACTAGAGTGGATCGAGATTGAGTCATGGATACTGCTTCTATAAATAGTGTTCGGCATTTTATTCTGATGATAGATTGTACGATAAGTTTAAATTATGAGCAAGCACATATTAAGAAGTCAATGAGAACCTTATGCCTCATTGTCATTATGGATGCCCATATAAATAAATCACTGGTTAAAAAACACCGAAAAATGGGTGTCCTGTTAATGGCTGTTAATGGCTGTTAATGCCGAAAAATGGGTGTCCTGTTAATGTCCTGTTAATGTCCTGTTAATGGGTGCCGTTAATGGGTGCCGAAAAATGGGTGTCCTGTTAAAAAAATCGCATCTTCAAACAAACAATCACTATAACAAATCTTCTTATAATTTATTTGCTGATCACTTTAAAATGCTTATTACCCACCCCATGATAACGAATAACGCAAAAAAAAAGCGCCATATTTGGCGCTTCTTTCAATCTTGTTAAATCATCTCAATTAATTGGATGGAACTCCATAACATTGAGTAGGTTCTGGATAGCCCCTAAAGTTTCTCAGGCGATGAAAGGTAAACATATTTGCATCATGCCATCTTTGGGCTATACCTTGATCAGTTTCCCAAGCAGTTCTTAACACAAAAATAATATCATTACCTTCGATTTCCATAAATGGATAATTAAAGCCATGGAAAGCTGTAGATTCACCTGTCATAATTTGACGTTCAAATTTAAAGTCTTGGCCATCTTCTGAGCTAAATAAGGCTATACCAGTGCGAATATTTCCAGGCAAAGAAGAGTAGCTCGTCAGCGCATAATATTTATCTGAAACAGGGTCATATTGGGCTGTGTACTTCGAACCACTCAGGGGTAAATTCAAAGTGTCGCCGGAGTTTTTGGTCCCGTAGGTTGATGGGCTGTATACCCGGGCAATGTGATCACCTTTTGACATAATAATAGGATATCCGTCGTTGCGGGTAGCCATTAAATCAGCTTCGTTGCCCGAGTATCTTTCACCTACATCTGTAGCAGAAATCCAGCTTTTTGGATCCATAAGATCAGCATCAACTGATGCAGAAATAACTTTACGACCAGGTGAGGCTAATTCCGATTGACACCAGAGCCTGCCTTTGGCTGTGACTACATGAGATGGTGCAGTGCGAAAAGCAAAGCCTAAATCTACAGGATCAGACCAAGTTTTACCGCCATCTGTAGATTTTTGAATACCGCCAGTCTCCCGCCCTACTGAACCTGTGAAATCGCCCAAAAGATAAAGCGCGCCTTTATGATAAAACGCAGTTGGATGGCGTAAGGGCGAAGATTCTTCATTTAATGCAGTCCAAGTTTTACCTTTATCTTGAGACAGCCACATAATAATAAAAACTGTTTTATTATTAACTCGAGTTAAAGGACCGCCGCGTCCAGTGGCAATATAATCGCCATTAGGTAAAATAATAATTGATGGATCAACAAAATTTCTGCGCGCCTCGGCAATTTTTACGCCTTCAGCTAGGTCTGATATTGGTAGTGGGTTAGCAAATTTAATATAACCTTTTTCCGCGAAAACTAAAGTCGGGTTATTGTTGTTTGTTTTGGGGATCTCGACTTCTTCGCCGACTTGATTGTATGCATAGTTATATAAATAATAAGTTTGTATTGAGGTATTAAAAGCGCCCGCAACACGAGTCCAACCAGCTGCATTTAAACTTGAGTCAGGCACTGCGATAGTTACTGTACCTTGCTCATCGGCAGTAAACGAATCAAGTGAATAATCATCTCGACTTTCGGCCACAACGGTAAAATAATCAGCACCAACTGGCGTGGTAGCATAATCTTTGCCACTGATTTTATCATTTCGATTATCGAAAATATGATATGTGCCGGGCTTCATGAATCTTTCACTTTCCCACGCAGTTCTCGTTGGTAGTGGATACATATGTTTTTGACCTGATGTCCCTGCATTTTTAATCGCAACGCCCTTCCCTTTGACCTGAATAGTCATAGCACCAAGGGCTAAATTTGAAAAGAAAGTGAAGCCAATAATTAAAAAAGACAAACAAATCTTGTTGGCATGCCTTTTTTTGAAGCTCATCAAAGGCTTGTGTCTATCACTCATATTGATAATTCCTGAAGGTTCAATGATTCAATTATAATATTACGAATTCATTGTTTTAATATAGCTTCGATAATGCAATTAAGCCACTAAGGTCTACAAGTATTATTTGAAAGGGATTAAAAGGCTTGTGATATAAACCAAGGGAAGCCATTCTTAACAAGAAAAGTGGTTGATTCGGCTGGATTAGCGGCTTTGGTATAGGTTGCGGTTTAGCTGGCAGGTGCCAGCTAGTCCATAAGAAATTATTATTTATTCTGCTTCCGGCCAGGTAATAGTGACCTGCTTTTTACCCCACTGCTTGGCTGCTTCTACATCTGTACCCATATAGATATCGATTTTATCTTGCCAGCGCTTATTCATTTTATCGCGGACAATATAACTGCCCCCGAGCCCAGCTATTTCGACTTCTGTACCATGGGTCAACCCCTTGTCAATCATGTCTCGGGATACAGCTATAGCGTTCATGCCAGGCTTAAGTGTATCGCCCCAAGCAGTTAATGTAGGATCACCAGCTTTGGTCTGGTTGTTTAAAGAATTATAGGCGGTTGCGGTGACCTCTTGAGATTGTTCGTTACTACACCCCACAAGCAGCGTTAAAAAAATAATGATTGGTACAAATGATTTGTGCATTAAAAAATTCCCTTTTAATCAGCAGAAGTTATGTTAAACCATACAGTTTAATCAATCGAGAACCTTAGCATAAGCTGGTATTTCATGCCCATAGATTCAGTGGATTAATATAATTGCTCATAGATCGATTATGTTATGCACCGCGAGGAGCAAACATAATAATTGCCATACCCGTAAGCGCTACACTTGAGCCAATAATATCCCAAGTGGTTGGGCGAATGCCATCAACAGCCCATAACCAAAAAATGGCCGTAGCAATATAAACGCCGCCATAAGCAGCATAAACACGGCCACTAGCTGTTGGATGCAGTGAAAGCAACCAAGCAAAAGCTATCAAACAACAAGCAGCTGGTAGCAATAGCCAAATTGATTTACCTTCTCTTAACCAAAGATAAGGTAAATAACAACCAATAATTTCTGCTAGTGCCGTAATAAGAAAAAGACCAATTGTTTTTAATTCCAACACAAAATTTGACCTTTTAGTAATTTAAATACAATAGAATTATTTTAAACCAGAAAATGTTTAAAATAGTTTATTCTGTAAACAAAATATTAATAAATTCAATTGGATCATTTGCAAGACATATAGTTTCGTCAATTTCGTATGAGTGATATAAACATTGTGGCTCGTTACACGTATCAGCACACCTATTTTTAATAAGATATTGATTTTTTTTAAAACCTCTGGAATTTGAACACCTAATCTTGCTTCAGTATCCACTAAAAATTGTGGTGTGGCGGTATCTATAGTGTAATCCAAGCCTTCAACATTCCAAATACTACTTGATTCAGCATAACTTGGGCTGCGAATTTTTGGAATATAAAACCGAATAGAATCGTCTTGAACCTTAATGATACGTTGGCACTCAGAACAGGTTACTACATACCATTGTGGGGTTGAGCTAGATACAGCAATATCTGTAATTTGTGATAGATCGTAACCACAAACACAGTTGAAATTAAACACATCCAATTATTCAATCCTTATCAAGCACTCAAAAGGGTTTTTAGTCAAGGCCCCAAGAAACGAGAGCAAGTATTCTTCAAGCAACTGATGGGAGATGTTTGTAAAATTCAAGCCTTTACCTTGTCAGAACAATAATCGTGCTAGATTAATTTTGGAGATTTATAAAATCTTGCGAAAGCCAATTCTAGAATACCCTGTGGGAAAATCAGCAAACCGAGCAAACTCATCATACTCTAGATACCGATAAAAATCAGCTGCTTGCCAGCTTTGCGTCCACAGCCATATACCAGAAAGTTTGAGCATTAGTGCATAGCTTTGCACTTTGTGCATTAACTGTTTTCCATAACCTTGCCCACGAACACTCTCATCAACCCACAGCTCGTCGATATAAAGCCAATCCCACACAATATCTGCAGTTAATGCGCCAATGATTGCCTGCTGATCATCATAGATTAACCAGTTTACACGCTTGCTATCAAAAGCTGGTGCTTTTAAATTATTTGAGTGGTGCGCAAACCCAGCTGTAATTATCTGTTGTTCTTTATTGGTTAGGTCACCGGTACTACATCGTAAATTGTGCATTTTTCTTACCTTAAAGTAATACTACTACTCATAAAAAAATTAAACCCAAATGATAACATATAGGTTTAATTTTTGGATATACAATATATTTAAAATAACATGTAGATTAATTATTTAACGACCTTTGTAGTTTGAGTTTCTTTTAAAACTTTTAGGGATATATTCATATCGTAAATTTCTTGCTCTTTGTCCTGCTCTAAATCCGTTATTGGCCGAATTTTTATAGTGTCTTTGACGATTATTTCTAAATTTTCTACATTGACCACTTAGACTTTTAGTTCCAGTAATCCTAGTTTTTTTAGCGTGTCTAAATTTATAATCAAAATATTTTCTTTGGATCTTAATCTGATCGCAAATAGATTGTTTTTTATTTCTTTTACAATTTTTTTTCGACCATTGTTTTTTCATATTTGCATCAGAGTAGCACCATTGGTAAACCTGACTATTGGAAGCCCACGGCTTAGCAAGCGCTAAATTAGCAATAAACATGCTACTTAAAATTAACACAGCCTTAATTAAAATATTTTTCATAATGTTCACTTCTTATAATTGATTTTTTTCATACTGGATGTTTTAAGTCCAAGATTATAATAAATTAATTCTCTTGATTAGATTACGAAATTTGTTATGTTATCTAACACTTTAGGTAACGATATAAATTAGTACTTATTAACATATAAGTTTAAAGAATTTAATGAAATAGTCATGGATATAAACTCATGATTTATTTGTTCAGTATACTACTTTCTGGTACATCTCTACTCTTTCGCCAGCTTCTTACGAGATGCAACACAACGTAAGTACAACACCCCAAGAATGGCAGATACCAGTGAAGCCACCATAATCGATGATTTTGCATTATGCAGCTGTTCCGGGTCGCCAGCAAAGCCTAAGGTGGCGATAAATGTGGACATGGTGAACCCAATGCCAGCCACTAGTGAGACACCAACAATATGCTGAAAATGCACACCTGCAGGTAAACGGCCAATTTTAAAACCAAGCCCAAGCCAGCAAGCCGCAGATATGCCAATGCACTTGCCGATTACAAGTCCGGCCATGATGCCAAGTCCAATTGGGTGTTGCATGCTGTCCACAATTGAAGCGAGACTAAAGGGTATACCCGCATTAAATAGCACAAACAAAGGCAGAATAATAAGTGATACAGGTAACTCTAAGGCATCTTCCCAGCGACGCAAAGGTGTACTGGCGCGATCGCCAATATTGCGCACTTCCACCATGTTGTCATGATCGTTTCGACTACCAAGTACATCAATCGGTTGTGACTTCTGCTGCATAGTACTCATAATTGATTGAGCTTTAGCTTGCAGGTTTTCTGTATTTAATTGAGTACGTGCAGGCACTGTAAAAGCTACTGCAACGCCAGTAATTGTGGGATGAACGCCAGATTTAAGCATCAACCACCAGGCGGCAATACCAACTAATATATAGAAATATCGTTGTCGTACACCGGCATAACTGCCCAAGGCCAAAAATGCAATAAGTATAAAAGCACCGAGTAAATACCACAATGAAACATCTTGAACATAAAAAATTGCGATAACCAATATAGCGCCAATATCATCTAAGATTGCAAGGCCAACGAGAAAAGCGAGTAAACTTGATGGAATATGTTGTCTTACAATAGTGAGCACACCTAAAGCAAAAGCTGTATCAGTGGCGACAGGGATACCCCACCCTATAGTAGAACCATAAGACCAATTAATTGCTAAATAGATTACCGCTGGACACAGCATGCCACCAACAGCACAAATGATAAGCATATGCCGCTTATCTGCTTGGGCAAGATGGCCTGCAAGCACTTCTCGTTTAATCTCAAGCCCGAGTAAAAAGAAAAAGATGACCATTAAACCATCGTTTACCAGATGTTTAAGTGATGTGTGTAATTTAAAATCACCCAGAAAAAAACCAATCGATGCGTCTAGCATATTCTCATAGGTTGAGGCATATTCAGAATTAGCCCACCACAAGGCCAAAAGTGTAGCACCTAAAAGAAACCAACTGGCTGTTGCTTGTGTTCGAATGAAACTTGTAAATAAGCTTTTTATGTTTTTAAGCCCATGTTGGAGAAGATTACTGGATTCGTCAGTCATTTGAAATAACCAATGGTAAATATAAAATTTTTGATAAAAAAGTTAAAGTAACGTCCTCTTTTTAAGGAATATTGACTCTTAAACAAAGGTGACATTAGGTGTTATTTTTTAAGAAATGGGTTGCTCTAACTCTTGAATTAAATAGCTCAATTCCTCGGTTCGCTCAATGAACACTGCATGAGCAGCGCTCAAACCACGGTTATAGTAGTGTGAACCAATCTGCTGAGCAATAAAATCAAGCAAAAATTCTGCTTCAAACCCGCCAATATCCTGACCAAGCTCGCTGTCAAAATAGTTTTGGATTTGTTTAACAATTCGATCTATTTCATAGCGGGTTAATTGATTTTCACTCACACTTACACCTCACTTACACCTCACTTACACCTCACTTACACCTCATTTATAACTCACTTACACCTTCAATAATGACTATAAAATTGGGCCGATGGTAGCTACAACATTATTCCAAATACGGCGATGATAAGTCCATGCATCCACATCATTTAATGTCACACTGTCTGACTGAGCAATATATTCGTGTTGGCGTTCATAAATGAGCTGGGTTAATTGATCATCTCTGAGTAAGATATCATTTTCATAGTTTAAATCAAAACTGCGAAGGTCAAGGTTGGTTGAACCGACCAAAGACAATGCGCGATCCACTGTAAATGTCTTCGAGTGCAACAAGCCATTACGAAATTCGAATATCTTAACACCATGATCTAATAATTGTCGATAATAGCTATGGCTTGCAGCAGCCACAACCCAAGAATCGTTTTGCTTGGGTAAAATTATTTTTACATCAATACCACGAATAGCTGCGCCGCAGAGGGCATCCATAACTGTAGCGTTAGGCACAAAATAAGGTGTAGAGATTACTACCTCCTTAGTCGCCAAGGCCAAAAGTGTGGCGAATAATTGCGGTGTGGCGCCGCGGCGATCTGTTGGGCCATCGGCAAACACCTGTGCGGGAAAACCCTTTTGATCTACCAAAGGCTGCGTTTTGGTTTTGAAAGATTTTGGCACCTCATCACCACTATTAAGCAACCAATCTGACGCGAAGAGCAGTTGATTTTGAGTCACCACCGGGCCTTTAAACCGTAGCATTATATCAACCCATGGGCCGTATTTCGCTTTCACTAAAAATTCAGGATCAGCGCAGTTTTGGCTGCCACACCAAGTAATGCAGCTATCAATCACGGTAATTTTACGATGATTACGTAAGTCAAGCCGACTAAATAAAATAGTACCAATAACCCATTTAAATGGCAGGAGTACACAGACCTTAACCCCGGCATCTCGCATCTCACGCCAATAGTGTGACCTTACAAATTGACGTGAACCAAGTCCATCAGCCATGGCATGTACCTCTAGACCACGTTGAGCTGCTCTGATAAGTGCTTTTGCTAGGTTTTGGCCGGTATTGTCATCCAACCAAATATAAAATAAACACTGAATACTCTCTACCGCATTATCAATGTCTTCAATTAATCGAGCGCGAGCTGTGATGGCATCAGGTAATAGTTCGGCTGTATTACCAAGTGTTGTACCAAAGCCATCAACGGAAGCTGCACGAAAAGCCGTATGATATTGGGTTTCCACATTGCCAGTGAGATTTTGGTCACAACTCCCAAGCGATAAAGATGTCATGGAGCGTAATAAAGCGAAGATCTTATTATGCCGCTTGTGAATTGTTCGACCTAGATTGACTTCACCAAATAATAAATACAAAACCACACCCACGTAGGGGGCAAAAAACATGATCATAAACCAAGATAACCGCGCCGCCGAGGAGAAACTATCCCGTAATAAAATCCGAATTGAAAACACAATCACAACTAAGGCATGGGCAATTGCTAGTCCTTGAATAAGCACAAAATACTATCCTTTAATTGGTTCAATACACAACCACTCGGCCGAAACTAAGAAATTTAATTAAAAATGGTGCCTAGGGGTGTGTCGTCGTTTAATAATAGGCAAACATAGCACATCTAGGGAGTAAGCCTATGATTAACAAGCTGTGCCCGATTAAACACTGGGCCACGCTTGATGATAATCTAGAAATAACCATATTTATTCAATATTATGCCACCATGCTAAGGCCAATTGCTCATGTGTCCCTACAAACTCACACTTACCTTCACTGTAAAGCTCTATATTATTATTTGAAGTTTTTACTAAGGATGACTTTAAGTCCCGATATTCTCTAGCCACGCTTGGATGAGCCTTTAAATATTCCTTGAAAGCAATATGACGAACTGCACCTTGAGACCCACTTTTAAATACATGAATATGATGCGACCTTTCATCGCCACCTTTTTGATAAAAACGTCGCTCACGAATACCAAATTCACCCTTACACTCATAACCAATTGCTGCAAACTTATAATTAACAGTGTCGAGATTTAATAGATCTTCCACTTCGATAAGAATATCAATTATTGGCTTTGCACTCAGCCCAGGAACTGCCGTACTACCAATATGGTGTATAGAAACACCAGGAATTGATAAAATGCTAGCTAATAGTGTTTGCTCTTTTTCGAATAATAACGGCCAGGTATTGTTGTAAGCTTCAATTTGGATGAGTCTCATTGACAACCTCACGCTATTAATTGGTTAGTTTATCTTAAGATATAATATGAATTTGTATGCTACTAATTGTTAAGTGTGATTTCTGTTGCAAAATGTGTGATATTTAAGTCTTATACTCATTGTATGAAATAAAAAATGAGATTAAAATTTTTGACATACGACGTCAATAGTATAGTCATCAAGTATGACTTAAATTATAAATTCATTGACGTAGTTTCAAAGTAGTGAACACTTTCCCTAAATGCCATGGAGAACCCCATTGATTTATAAATACTATTAATTCCAGGTCCATCCACTAGCATTATCGAAATATCTTTACTAATCTTGGAAAAATTTGAAATAATTTTTTTAACCAACTGCTGTGCTACTCCCTGTTTTCGATAAGCGGGCTTGACCATTAGATCAACTAATTGAACTCCATAGATTCCATCACCAATTAACCTACAAAAACCAATAAGACTAAGATCTTCTTTAGCATAAGCAACGCAATAACCTAAGCTTCTATTCATAGCATCTTGCGTTCGTTTGATTGTCCGGAAACCATCAGTATTCCAGCCACATTCTTCATACAAAGCAACTAACTGATAGCAGTCAATAGTTTCATCATTGTGGACAATGTTAAACATATTTATAACCTTTAAGGGCTTAGTTGTAGGTGACTTAAATCATCATGCAACTGGGCCTTCCTATACTATATATCTCATACATCCTTTTTAGACCAGACAGCCAACTCATTCCCACCTGGCTCCATAAAATGAAACCGACTGCCACCAGGAAAGGAAAATATTGGTTTTACAATACAACCACCGTTAGCCTCGATTAGTTTCTGTGCGGTTGATAATTCTTCAAAATAAAAAATCAACAATACTGAACCATCATCAGATGTACATGTAGTATCGGACTTATAAAAACCACCGTCCATACCTTGATTAGAAAATGCTGCATAGTCTGTACCATAGTCATCGAAACCCCAACCAAAAACTGATGTGAAGAATTCTTTAGTCGCGTTAATATCTTTTGATGGCAGCTCAACGTAATCGAGCTTACTATTAATTGCCATATGTTATATTTCCTAATTAGTTAGGATTAAAAAAGATACGTCCATTCAGCCAAGCTACTTAAAGTTCTTGATTATCAATTAACAACAAAATGTTAGCTATAGTGCAAACTTCCACTCAAAATGCTATAATATTAGCTATATAACTAACAACTTAAGAAGTATTATGACCAATCGACAGCAAATCGGTGATGCGGTAAAGAATAGTAGGAAGCAACTTGGCTTCACGCAACAAGAAGTGTCTAACTTATCTGGCATCAATAAGACTACCATCTCTGAAATTGAAAATGGGCGATTTTCAGGCTCATTCGATATTTTTGAGCGAGTATTAGGTGCTGTAGAACTGCAATTTGAAGTTTCACCTAAGAAACACACATTACCTGACTGGGATAGAATTAGTGACATATTTTCGGAAGATGATTGATGACATTTAATATCAATTTACCGTCTCAAATTAATAAGATAAAGGTAAATGTTGCAAGCAACGAATTAGGTGTGCTTACGCATGGGTCGATACACCACTATCAGCTATGCCGACTAATCGATTTTTAAAGACAATAACACCATTAAAACCTAATTTATCTGCATACTGCTGACTGTTTTTTTGGATGAAATTTTCAGAATCTTTTGCATCTATTACTGTATCAAGCCAAGGCAACCATTGCCGTAAATAAGCTCTATTATCATCTACTAACTTAAATACCTCAGGCGCATCATCGGTTTCAAGCATACGAATTGTTATATCTTTATTCACCTGCATTTTAGTCATAATCTTTAGCCGTTTTCGACCCCCACTCACAAACATTATATAATACCTAGTTCCATGTTAAGTTAGCAGACTTTGGCCAACCAAAAAAATTGAATACTATTTAAAACTAGTGACGACTTTAGCTAATTATTAATTTTCGCAAGCTTCTTTAATCATCTGCAATCGCCAATTAGTAAAGCTTGGCCACTTTTCGTCTGTTGAACCGTTATGCGACCAAAATACAATTTCACCTTTGGTATTCAAACAATGGTAATCTGAATTATCTTCAACAATAGGCAAAAGATCTACAGATAAATCATAATAATTTCTCGATTCTTCATTAACTAAAAATATATTTAAATAAGGTGCACAATCACCAATTTCAAGTGCCTCTAAAATGGACTCCCCCATATCATAACCAGACTTTATAAAGTCAATATAGTCATCCGGAAATCTAAACCCAAGTTGAGCCTGAGCTGATTCAATTTGGTGGTCGCTTGGCGGGTTGAGCCTGATTGTTGTGTCCATAATACCTCATATCTTTCATCATTAAAATCTAACACTCCGTTAACTGATCATGGAAGCCGCTACATTTAACGTTTTGTGTAATTGATAGAGTTTGACCAACTACAAGCTACTCAACTGCAACCCATTACAAAGAAAATACCGTTTTTCTACGCTCTCAGTTTGAAATGCGGTATAATCAAGTTTTGAGAAACCGCACCGCTCATAAAACGTATGCAGTTGATTATTCGCTTCGTTAGTTCTCACTAAAATTGGCATTTGGCTATTTTTAGCTAAAGTTATCGCAGCTTTAACAAGTGCCTGACCAATTTTACGGCCCTTGTGGCCTTGATCTACTGCAAGTTCTGCCAAATATAAGCATTTGGTCAAATCATATTCTTGGCACATTTGAGTTTGACCTATAAGCGGGTCATAATAAGCTAACATGCCAAATACAAACCCAACTGGATAATAAGGGCTTGCGGTATTACAACAATCAAAAGCTGCATAACCAAAACCAGCATCGTTTCCAAGAATCGAATGCATAACAGATAGTGCATGATCTGGAGTAAGCTTATCCAGGTTATATGAATAATTACCAGTAGTGAATGCGTCTAAAAATATTTGACACAAGCGATGATTGTATTTGTGCATATCATTATGGGTAAGTGACTCAATCCTAAAATCATCGGTATTATTCATATTTTTACTTCTCATGTATTTGTCTAATAGATAGTGTTCACTTATAACCTAAGTAAGCTTGAGCTTTGAACATAAAAAACCACAAATAATATTTCTTGCCCAATTAATCGATGATCTCACCGTCTCTATCAAACACCTCATCGTACGGAATTAACATACCAGCAAATTCACTGAAGTTCTCTGCTAAAACTACACTACAAAAATCGTCTGTTTCAAAAAAAACAACTTTGGGATCCGACCGATTGCTTCGATAGTCAAGAACAAACCATGTATGACCATCTCCCTCTATAGGCACAAGATCGTCAGGCAAACCCCACGCACTTTCTTTATGTTCGTTAGTAATAAAGATAAAACCAGTTTCACCATTAGTTTTAAAATCTGCAAACTCATCTATTATTCCATATTTATCTTTCGCAGATAGGTAGCAACTCAACTCTTTTGGGACGGATATTCCCTCAATAGAAAAGGCATATGACTGGCGTTTGCCTGCGAACTCTAAGTAGGCTGAAGGGATAACCAAATCATGCTTAATTCCAAAAATATTTGCTAATTCGACTATTGACTTATCATTACACGGAAGACCTCGCGTTTGATCTTCTGCTTCTTTCATTTCACCACAGCTCTGACAAAAATCATAGTCGATACCATTTCGAATCAATGACTTAGTGTATTTTTCACCACAAACACAAATATTCATCATAAATTAACCCTTTTATCAAACAATATTTTTGTAAACCTAATGCCCTTTTAAGTTAACGACGATCTCAATGAAGTTATGGTACTAAACTTCATTGGAACGACAATACAGATCAGAAGCTCTGAGCTTACGCAAATTGTAATTGCCTATTAACCTAATAGTTTTTTACCAACTAAAAAAATACTCAACACTAGTAGCCACAATAATAAGCGAAACCTTATCATGAGCTATAAACAATAGAGCAAATTCTGAGCATATCATAGATTTAGAATTGATTAAATTCCGTTATTTTCACACTTGGAACAAGTGTATTAATTTCGATAATTTTATATCTCAATGTACGCAACTGACACTCGGCCGCAGTAATTTCAAAGATATTACCTTCTCCTAAACACGAATTTACAGCTTTAATTTCAAAAGTAGAAATTTTTGCGACAAACTCAATCAGACCCTCGAATTCATAATTAAAACTCAGTAGGGATTTGACAGTTGGATTTTCACCCAATATTTCTTCAGTAATATAACCTGACGAAGGATGGCAAGTGTCCCCTAGAGATAAGTTATGCAATATTTCATATGTTTCAAATATTAATAAAAATTCCTTTAAGTTTTTTGACTTAATTAACAACTTATTTTTCATAATACTATTAACCTGATGCGGGTGAGATTTGAGAAGACTACCACTCAAGCAGGCCAAAGGCTATAGAACTGTTTCAACCGCTTTTAAATTTGCAGGCTTTAGCCAGCCAAATAATATATAACCAGCTTGTGTACACTACTTTAAGCAGAGCATCCAATAAAAAAATTTAAGATCCTAGGTCACTACAATAATTTTTGGCTAACTCCACGAATAAAGCTTGAACTATTTAAGTAAATAATTTACTTTTATAATATTCATAATTTATATAAGATAAATTCTAACGTCTAAATAGTCTGAGGAATAATCGTTAGAAGCTCATTGCTAGAATCGAGCGAGATAAAAATTCAGCGCAAAAGTAAAGTAGAGGTTGCGAAGTCAGTTTTAATTGCTTATTAAATATCCTTCGACATGAGTGGAAACCTTTCTAGATGCTCAATCATCTCGTTTATTAAAATCAAGTCTATATTTGGTCAATAATTATGCCCTTTGCTTTGCTCTTCAATGTTGAACACTTTTTTAATTGTTTGATCTTTAAACCAAGTAAATTAAGGATAAGGTAAAAACATTTCCATACCATGTATAAACAACCAAAAATCGTGCACTGATATATTTATTACTTCAACTTAAGAAGTATTTTTGCCATGCGCTGATAAATTCATTCTGCAGTACCTATAGTATTGATTTTACTATTTTCAACTACTTACGATTCAAACTATACAATGTAGCAAGCATTAAATCATGCTCGAGCCATAATTTAGTTTCACCGAAGCTTGAGGCGATACAACAATAAGACTAGGCTATCCATGCCCTACTAGAGCTGAAACTGCTATTTCCAGTAAATTGACCAGTTCAGAATCCATGAATCTATACTCGTCTGGAATATCCAAAACATGCATGCTCTTGTTATGAACCAAGCGAGCAAAATCTGCGCACACACGGCTCTTATGTTTTTCTTCCATGAACAGTAATATATCAGCCCATTTGATATCGTCTACAGAAATAGTTCTCCTAGCCTTAGGGCTTGTTCCGGCGGATCGAACGTTTATGTCTGGCCTGTTACTCCAAACTCGCTCCCCTGTTGGACTACGCCATTGATTGCGACTACAAATAAAAAGTAGGTTTATTGATTTATCTGAGTGAACACCCATGCTGGTTATACGTTCCATTTCTCTAAGGTAAATTTTTTTAATTCGAGATTTATGCAGATCTGTATTGGCTAAAATTCGCCTCAAATACCATCTAGTATATTCAGGCCTTTTAATTTTCAAAAAAAACTTTTATTGATTTTGCTATATCGTCTGTTTGACTAGGCTCTAACCCCAATTGCACTTCTGACATCCAGGGTTCAGGACCATCAAATTCAACTAAGATAATATTTAACATGACATGACCTAAGCTATCACAAGTAGCTGAGATTGAAAAATCACCTTCAATTGAGGCCCATTGTTTAATACCTTTCCAGCCTCTCCATTCACTAGCTATAGACATAAAAAGATCAATTAAAAGATTGCAATCAGTATAACCCCATACTCTTTTTTTTAATTTTACTGAAGGATTTGCATACATAACTGTAAAATACTCAACATCTCTGTCGTAAAAAGTGAGAATAGCAGATGATATAGGTGATTTTAATACGCAATCATTCATCATGAAAAATCATAATCTAATATCCTTTAACTGGCCATCGAACCGAAGTAAAATTTAATATTATTGTAAAGCAAAGCGTAACGGCAACATTAAATTTACTATATTTCAAGCGAATCATCTTCAAATCGCTTACCTAACCCAATAATATTATCATTACCATAACCAATAGCATTATAGAATACTAAAACTTGATCATTGGTATCTCTGATATGCCCATCATAGCCGCCCATTACAGTCGCCACTATTGCATCATTTAAAACCGCAACTAAAAATAGATCAGAGTCTACTAGCAGCTTTCTATCAATATCTTTATTAGGGTTATTTTGCGGTATGACCAAATTGCAATCTTTCCACAACTTAATGACTTCTTTTCGATCTTGCTCTTTGAATGCTCTTATTTTCATTGATATCGCTATTATTTTGTATAATCCGACGCCTTATTAATTGGCTGTCGCTAATGGGCTACCAAGACGCAAAAAGGGTTTACTATTCAAATTAAACTGATATTATGGCGGCGGTAAATTGAGTTTAAGTTGCCAGCAGCAACGTGAGTAATACAAAACTGAAAGTTTCAGCGAGCAATAATGACTATCACCAATACAGCATTTGATAGCCGTTTAAATGTAATGCCTAATAATTGGGCAGACTTACATCAACCTTACGCCGCGCCAATATCCTTAAATGATATCGAGTATTTGCCAATTTTAGCCAATAATACTGGTAGCGTCACTTCATGGCAGCCTGCAGTGGAAAAACTCAAAAACGAAGACTCTGATGAGCGCTTTTTTCAAAGACACATCATTCCTGCTGGGGAATCTTTGATTGTGGATAACGGCGAGCTGTACGAGGACACCCCCAGCTATTGCGCTGCAAGACTTCACTGGAATGAAACGCGTAAAAACCAAGCTCTTGCAAACCTCGCTAGTCATGCACCACCCAACACCCTATTAGGTTGGTGTACCCGAGTACTACTCGCGACACCTGTGGGCTTGCAACCACGTTTACTCAGCCCAATCGGGGGCTCGAAACGCCACAAGCACAATTTAACTGCGTTACCATGCCAATGGATATATCTGGAGACATTGCTTTAATGGCAGTTATTCCCGACACACAAATTATTGTATCCGGTACAAAACCTGACACCTTGACTATTCCACGCATGCAATTGCTTGCCATGAATTTATCAGAAACCGCATGCCTTTCGCTCTTGCAGAAGTTGTTAGAGATGATAATGAATGCACCTGCATTTAGCCCAAAAATTGTGTACGTCCCCGAATCCCCTGGTGGAGTACATATCCCAAAAAAAGACTTTTCTAATGAAATGGTTGATACGCAAATACGCTGTATTAACTTAAAAACCAATGAAGGGATCAATTCTGAAGATGCCCCGTAGTAGCGCTAGGTGGTAGGTACTCTCTCCGTCACTACACCTATCCGGTCAAACTAACGTTGATAAATTAATCATTCGGACACTTTTCGCCACACTAACATTTGATTGTTAGCTGGCATTTTATAATCTGCAACCAATTCAAGCTCTGACTCGCGCGCGAGCTGTTGAATTGCTTCAAAATCTCGAATACCACGGGTTGGGTCAACATCCTTTAGATGAAGATCAAAAGCCTTATTGCTCTCGCTGGTGAAGGCACCATTGTATTTAAATGGACCATAAAGACAAAGTAACCCACCTTTTGGAAGATGCTTTCCAACGCCCAACATAAAAAGCTTAACCTCATCCCAACTCATAATATGCGCCGTGTTCGCCGAGAAAAAAACATCGGCAGCATCAATTGGCCATACATTATCTTGTACATTCAACGCAATAGCCGGCTTGAGGTTTTTGTGTTGACTCTGTACACGCCAACGCTCAACACCATTAAGATTGCACTGCAGATCTGTGGGCTGCCAAAGAATATGCGGGAGATGTTCGCTTAAGTAAGCACTATGTTGGCCTGTGCCGCTGCCTATTTCAACCACAGTAACAGGTTCAGTCAATAACAGCTTAAGAATACTGAGGATAGGCCCTTTGTTATTTTCACACGCCTGAGAAAATGGCATAGCCAGTGATATGTTATTATGCTCTGATGGGGTATTTATTGTCATTGTGAGTATAACTCCTGTAGAATAATAGAATTATTGGCATTGCAAGTTAGCAACGAAAACATCGTTTTTTTCATTGCGGCTCGACAGTTAACCATGGAGTTTCTCAAATGGGCATAGCAATTTCAAAAGCGTTAATATCATTGGATAATTCAGCGCAACATCAACCAGTCACCACCCATAAACCTCAAATGGGAAGTCGACTAGACACCACCCAAACCCAAGCTACGACCCTTTCCCAGGCGCCAACAAATTCGTCTAGATCACTATCAAAGTTAACAGATTTACCAACTGAAGCACTGTGTTTAATCAGAGGTAAGCTTTCAACTTTACAAGATATTCATACTTTTGATTCAACCTGCAATCAGTTAAGGCAAGTCGCACTTTATGATGGGCGAAGTAATCAATTAAAACAATCGAAAATTTTGAAACTCGCTCCATCTTTGGAAGAGCTGCAAAGAATTAAACCCATTTGCGAATCTTTCGCCGCTCGAGGCTATCAATTTGGATTATACCTAAACTTCAACCAACCCATACCACCTGGCATCTTCCCAGATGGAGTGCAAGCGATTAAGTTAGGAATGGAATTTAACCAATTCTTGATTCCTGGTGTTTTTCCAGAGGGAATTCAAAGAATTGATTTTGAATTCAACTTCAATCAACCCTTGATCCCTGGTGTTTTTCCAGATGGAGTGAAAGAGATTGATTTAGGATTTCGATTCAACCAACCCTTGGCCCCTGGTGTTTTCCCAGACGGAGTACAAACAATCGATTTAGGGCACAATTTTAATCAACCGTTGAGCACAGGCGTTTTGCCAAAAGGAGCTCAAAGTATCGATTTTGGTCATGAGTTCAATCAGCCCTTAGCCCAAGACGTCTTCCCCAAAAGTATACACACCATTTTGCTTAGTTCGCACTTTGACCACCCTCTTGTTCCTGGCATTTTCCCGGAAGGACTACAAACGATTAAGTTCGGAACCTGCTACAGACAACCTCTTATGCTCGGTCTTTTTCCAAAGGGAATACACAGCATTGAAATAGGTTCGGTTTACAACCTCCCCCTAGCCCAAGGCATATTTCCAGCAGGCGTACAAAGTATCAAATTGGGACAAAACTTTAATCAACCCCTTACCCCTGGCATTTTCCCAGTGGGGGTTGAAACAATTAGCTTAGGGTTTCACTTCAACCAGCTTCTTTCGCCGGGTATTTTTCCTCAAGGAGTACAAAAAATCGATTTTAGCTTCGATTTCAACCAACCCCTAGCCCCTGGTATTTTTCCAGATGGGGTGCAAAAGATTGACTTAGGGCATAGCTTTAATCAACCACTTGTTCCCGGCGTTTTTCCAAAGGGCACGCAAATAATTGATTTAGGCACTGGGTTTAATCTACCTCTTTCTCAAGGCGTGTTCCCAATAGGCGTACAAAGTATTAATTTAGGTCATGAGTTTAATCAGCCCATTGATAAAGGTGTATTTCCTGAAGGTGTGCAAGATATTGATCTGGGTAATAATTATAGCTACCCTCTTTCTACGGAGCAATTTCCAAAGAGTGTCAAAAGTATTCATCTAGGCCGAGAAGCCAATAGGCACAGTTTACCACAGGATTTCCCAAAAGAAATATACGTTGATTACCGTAGATACAATGGTTTTTAAACAAAACGTTTAAAATTTGGCTACAAATGCGAGGCACAATGAATTATACGGTTACTTATTTGAGTGCACTAAGCCAAATTGAGGCAAAAGCCTGGGATAGCATTACAAAGGATGCAACACCTTTTATGCAATATGCATTTCTTAATGCGCTTGAAACCAGCGGATGTGTTCAGCTCAGTACCGGCTGGCAACCGCATCATATGCTTATCCAACACGACAACCAACTTGTAGCTGTGCTGCCACTGTATATTAAATATCATTCCTATGGCGAATATGTCTTTGATCACCAATGGGCGCAAGCCTATCAACACTATAATATGCGCTACTATCCCAAACTATTAAGTTCGACTCCCTTTACCCCGGTTACTGGACCACGACTTGTGTGTACCCAACCAGCACTTTTTGACTCGCTGTTAGAATTCGCCCTACAACAGATCCAGTTGCTTTGCGATACCCATGGGCTTTCATCTTGGCACTGTCTTTTTACCCCTGCAGCGCAAACAAAAAGTTGGCAAAGTGTGCCTCTGCTTAAACGCACTGGAGTGCAATTTCATTGGCATAACCCAGGCTACGAGTCATTTGATGATTATCTTGCAAAACTCCAGTCAAAAAAAAGAAAAACAATTAAACGTGAACGTCGAAGAATACAAGAACAAGGCATTCAACACTATTGGACCCAAGCCGGTGATATGACAAATACAGACTGGCTGCATTTTTACCAGTGCTATTGCGCCACTTATGTCAAAAGAGACCAAACACCATACCTTAACCTTGATTTTTTTCAAAAAATTGCGGTCGCCAAGCCGCATAACGTCTTATGTCTAATGGCAAAGCAAGAAGATCGGTTGATTGCGTCCTCGCTGTTTTTCGTCAGTGATACCACGCTTTACGGTCGATACTGGGGATGTCTTGAAGAAAAAGATGCGCTGCATTTTGAGACCTGCTACTACCAAGGAATTGAATACGCGATTCGTCACTCGTTGGCTCACTTTGACGCCGGTGCACAAGGTGAGCACAAAATTAGTCGCGGGTTTGAACCAATCGAAACTTTGTCCTGGCACTGGATTAACTCACCTGAATTTCGAGAACCTATCCGGCAGTATGTTACTCAAGAATCTGAATTAGTGACAGCCTATCATGAAGAGTGTAAAACACTGCTTCCCTTTAAGCAGGGTTTTATATGAACTGCCAAACGCTGCTGAAAAAGTAGCGCAAATGCATGGACATCCATTCTATTACAATTAATGCTACGCTATTGATCTAAATATTAGCAATCTAGCTGTAACATTTATTCCAAGGGCTGGTTACCAAATCGCCCTTGGAGATAAAGAATAATATCATTTGACTCGTACATCCAGCGAAAGCCACCAGCTTCTTCAATCCGCAAGCAAGGCACTTTAATCTGCCCCCCGCCATTTTGTAATTCTTCTCGATACTTTGGGTCTTTTTTTATATCTCGGGTTGGCACTACAACATTGAGTTGATGTAAAGCCCGTCTTGTTTTAATACAAAAAGGGCAAAGATTATACTGATAAAGTGTAAGTTTATTGGCTTCTGACTGGATATTTGCTTGTTGCGCGTTACTGCGTTTCATTTGAGATGGTCTTGAAATCCAATCGAGGCCCTGTATTATTCGGCCTAGGCTTGTGCGAACTAGTTTTAATAATAATTGCATATGCAATACCTCCAAGGGTGACAGAAAAATAGGCGATCATTATTACATACAAACACCAAAAAACACGAGAAACCAGTAGATAGAGTGTATTTTATTGTAAATCATTCTTGCTTCAACAAATGAGTCATCGGGATCATCGAATGTTAGTGCTATTGGATCAACAAACACAGATGCAGCCTCTTCAATGCTAAGCTCATTTTTTAAATGGACAAGGCGCAACCTGCCCTTGCTTTACTATGCCATCATGGACTGGATACTTTTCCAACAAAGCAGCTCTTATAAATTTTTGTTTATTAATATATGCTTTTGCAATTCGATGTGCGCCATCCAATATATCACCATCTCTGATTTTAATGATCGGGAATGTAAGGTCAGATTCTTGAATAGTTTGCATGCGTTCAACAATATTTCTAATAGTTGGTAGTATGTTTTTGGCACTATCAAACCATACAACCTCATCCAAAATTGCTATTGAAGCAACTTCAATTTCTACAATTGGCGCCCCAGTAGCAGCAGTCCATAAAGTTTCAGCATACCAATATTTACTAATTCCATTTTCATCTGCCTCGGAGTATAAAATTCTTGAACGAGCACTTACCACTATGATTACTGCCTTTTATTTTTAATATAATATCTAACGCCCAAGTCAGCTGCGCATTTTTGTGTCAGCTGCTTTTGCTTGTTATATGGAATTTCACACATTAATCTTCGCGAACAACACTCATCAGGCAGAACGCCAAAAGCAAAGTTGCAAGAACACCCGATGCTCCACCAACAGCAGAAGGTAGCAAGGTATCACGCCCAAACGTAACCAAGAACGCATTAGACAACAGAGCAACAAAGCCAACCAACGCAGTGATACCACCCAGTGCCCTGGCACCCTGAGCCAGTTTGGCAAGACCGAAAATTAGTGCAGAAAAACCCAACAAGAGCTTGGCAGCGTAATAGATCATAAAGGACAAGGCTACGACAGCACCTGCCACAGGTTCAAGCGCCTCAAGTTGACTAGAAGCCTCGCGAAATGGGCCGAACATAGTGAGACCAATGCTAACCTGTACTACATTTAATACCGCGCTAAAAGCAATGGCGGACCATCCCACCTGATAGTTGCTAGATTGCACCATTGCGGCTCCAGCAAACACGGCTAGAATAGTGAAGAGCAAGCCTTCCAGCCCCCATAAAAGTTGCCGCGGGCCATTAATCTCTGCAACGTGCAGAATAGTATAAACTGCCTGCGTAGCCACCAGCGCCAACAGTAAATACGATGTGATTTGCACAGTACGTATGTTAGTGAATTTCATAACTTTATACCTTATATTCTCTGTGATTGACTTTTGCTCATAGAGCACCAGTTATACTGCTTTGGCGCTTACACAACTTAATATAACTCTTTTATAAGTCATTAGCAGACCGCCGATGAGTAGGAACAATTGCAAAGACACCCACTCCAAGCCTTTAATTTAAGCGCCTAACCGCCCAACTTGATCAATAAAAGCAAAAGAAGCTGTTACCACGGGTGTCCTTGAATAGCCCACGAACGGTCTATGAGCGTGTTCCTAAAAACCAAGTTTAAATTGCTGTGTCCACTTGAAAATACGTCTAAGCTTATAATGTAGAATCAAATAAATAAACTTGATTTATGTGCTTTCGAATAGTATTTAAGGATTGCAATGTACCCCGTGCTGGTTGTTAAATCATTACTAAGTCGAGTGATATTTGGTATTGGTATGCTGATGTGTATGCAAATCCCTGAATTTATCAAACAGTTCGCTTTTGCCCTTAAGGGTTATGTGCTTGCTCTGGAAGAACAAGTACTCGAGATGCAAAATATAGCTCTGCGTTTTTCCTATACAAACGCACAAGCTTTGTTATTGGAACACCAGCAGAATGCCCAGGATTCTGTTCGTGAAATAGCTACATCTCAACTTGTGGTTCTCAGCAAATACCAAATACTGGAGCCTCTCAGTGCTAATTTTTTTGATTTGAACGTCTTTTTACAAGCTTGGCATATTTTTCAACCTCAATTACGACCAATTCTAGATCTGGTTATCAAAGAGTTTCAATGGGGAATTCCGTTAACTTCAATGGCTCTAGTATTTGGTATTACAGGAGGATTAGTACTCAGTTATTCAGTTGATCTTATCGTTTTTAGTGCTGGCTATTTTTTGAAGAAAAATAAAAGATCAACAAATAAGACTGTATGATTTTATAACAACAGTTAAAGACTATAAACAGTCAAAAAAAACAGTCAAAAAAAACAGTCAAAGACAGCCACTTTTTCAAAACGCAAAACGCAAAACACAAAAAAATCGAAAACCTATTATATTTTATTTTATGGTTTAAATTTTGAATATTCGATTAATGAAACGTGAGAATACTAATAAGTGAATGGGCTAAATTTTTCATCTTAAATGCTCATAATCCATAATAAGCCATTAAATTTTAACTTTTCTTTGCTTTTTAGTCTTAAACTACAGCAGTAAAAACCCTAAGTGATTGCTTCAAACCTCTCATCCCTGGCCTATCCAATTCAACCATACAAGACTCAATACTTTCAGGCCTGCCCATAAAAGTTGCAAAGGATTGGGCTAAACAAATGACGGTATCAACCCATGA